>Ga0187851_10000465_pt1 | contig 41936 bp, 27 predicted proteins | sample June2016WEW_6_10_FD_132997 | JGI IMG/M metagenome (GOLD analysis project Ga0187851, IMG submission 132997) | Peatland microbial communities from SPRUCE experiment site at the Marcell Experimental Forest, Minnesota, USA - June2016WEW_6_10 | ecosystem: Environmental > Terrestrial > Soil >...
CAAGGATGACGGCAACTATATCTACCTGCAGCAAGACCTGATTGACCGGCAGATCATCGATATTCACGGGCGCAAGGTAGTGCGGGTGAACGATGTGGACCTGGAGTGGCTGGGGCGCGGCGCGGCTCACCTGCTGCGCGTGGCCGAGGTGGAAGTGGCGCTGCGCGGAGCCTTTCGCCGGGTCTTTAGAGGCCTGTTGCCGCGAGCCACGCTGGAGGCGATCTCGCGCAAGTTCGCCGCGCACGGAATCCCATGGGCGTTTGTGGACGTAATCGAGGTGGACCCGGCGCGACGTGTGAAGTTGCGCATCGAGTACGAGCGGCTGTCGGAGATTCACCCGTCCGACCTGGCCGATATTTTGGAAGATCTGGCGCCAGCCGAGCGCGAAGCTGTCTTTACCTCGCTGGATGAAGACGTAGCCGCGGAAACGCTGGAAGAGGTTGAGCCCAAGATGCAGAAGGCGCTCCTCGAAAAGCTGGACGAAGAAAAAATTGCCGACATTGTGGAGGAGATGGACCCCGGCGCCGCAGCCGACCTGCTGGCCGAGCTCTCCGAGGAACAGTCCGACGCAATTCTCGAAGAGATGGAGCCGGAGGAGCGGCAGGAGGTGGAGGAGTTGCTGGAGTTCGACGAGGACTCGGCTGCCGGCGCAATGACCACCGACTTTATTCATTTAGGGATGGATGCGACGGTCGGCCAGGCGGTGCAGGCGCTGCGCAACTTTGACGGCGATCCAGAGAGTGTGACCGAGATTTACCTGCTGGACGAAAAAGAGATGCTTCGCGGCGCCATTTCGCTGGCCCGGTTGGTGATGGCGCTGCCGGAGACGCGGCTGAGCGTGCTGGCGGAGCCGCGCGTGCTTTCCTGCCCTGCCGATACCAACCAGGGCGATCTGGCAGAGCTCTTCGACAAATACAATTTGCACGCGCTGCCTGTGGTGGATGCACAGGGCCGCATGGTGGGCGAAGTGCAGGCCGATCACGTGATCAGTTTCCTGCGCGAAAAGCTGTAATGTTGATTGCATAGATTCCTTCTACCAAACCCGATTACTGCTTCAATAAGGCTGTGCTACACTTTTTTCAAATCGTAACCGACAATTCTGCGTCATGGTTACCATCCCCTTGGCTGGAAGAGTGGAGGAATGCCGGAGCGGCTGATTGCGCCCTTGCCGTATCGGCGCCGTCTTGACAGGAGGCAAATTGGAACCTAAGGACAATGAGTTTGTAAATACGTGGAAACCTATAACGGAAAAGTACGCGGAAGCAGATGTTCCGCCTGTGGCAAGGCCTGCATCATCCGTTCAGAGCGTGCCAGCCGGCCCAGCGCCTCTAAGAACGGAGGATCAGAAACAAGCGAAGCCGAAGATGCATGGAGTTGCGCATATTGACATTCCCGCCCAGTTTCGGCCGGCGGAAGCGCGGACGTCCAGCGGACGCCCAATCATGATTTCAATCGTTGCCGTCTATATGCTCATCAAGGCAGTCGTCTGTCTGCTCCTTGCCCTCGTTCCCTGGGGCGATCCGGATTCTGGAATGGCAAGCTTTCTTGCCTCACATCCTTCGCTTGCGCTCAGCATGCTTCCACGAATCTTCCGGCCTTCTCCATATCTGTCCGGCGAAGCGCAGGGACACTATGTTCAAGCGCTCCCGCTTCTCTTTCTGCTGCTCGCGGTTCTTTGCGGGCTTCTGGCATTCAAGCTATGGACGCTGTCAGCCAAATGGCGCTTCGCAGCCATGTTCTGGGCATTTTATTCGCTGTGCACCACGGTGCGTTTTCTTGTGCTCGATTCCATCATCCGGAGTTCAGTGGCTATCAGTTTCCCTCCCATGCCCGCCCAATATAAGCTGGCTATTCTGCTGAGCCTTGCATGGAATCTACTCATTCTTTGCTACCTGGCCTTTTATCCCGGCGTGAAAGAGGCATTCGAAAGGGGCTACTAGCTGGGCCGGATGCCCTGGATTTTCGAAGCGAATCGCTGTAAGTGTCTGTAAACAGAGAGCGAAAACGATTCGACGATTCTAAGAACTGAGCAATATTGCTCAGTTCTATTCCGGCTATTGATCTAATGTGATAGATAATCACCGAAATATTACCGATTTGTGAAAGAATTGTAGGATGATCCAGTTTCCCAAAATTATTCAGGGCGGCATGGGAGTTGGCGTATCAAACTGGCGCCTGGCCAATGCGGTCTCAAAACTCGGCCAGCTTGGCGTGGTCTCCGGCACGGCGCTCGATGCGCTGTTTGTGCGCCGGCTCGCCGATGGCGACCAGGGCGGTCATATGCGCCGCGGACTGGATGCATTTCCCTTTCCCGAAATGGCCCGGCGCATCTGGCAGGAGTACTTTGTTGCCGGCGGCAAGCCCGTCGAAGCGCCTTATCCGCTGACGCCGGTGCACCAGCGCAAGGATGTGCGCAAGGCGATTGAGCTGTGCATGGTAAGCAACTTCGTCGAGGTTTTTTTGGCGCGGGAAAACCATACGAATCCGGTGGGGATCAATTTTCTTGAGAAGGTGCAGATGCCGCACATGGCTTCAGTCTACGGAGCGATGCTGGCGGGCGTGGGCTACGTGCTGATGGGCGCGGGGATTCCGCTGCACATTCCCGGCGTGCTCGATCTGCTGGCGGCCCATCACGAGGTAGAGTACAAGTTGAGCGTGACGGGCGCGCCATCGACCCAGGATACGCAGATGTACTTCAATCCCGCGGACTACGCGGAGGGTCCGCTGCCGCTGCTTCATCGGCCAAAGTTTCTGGCCATTGTCTCTTCGAATACGCTGGCTACCACCATGCTGCGCCGTGCAACGGGCCGCGTGGATGGGCTGGTGATTGAAAGCCCCACGGCGGGCGGGCACAACGCTCCTCCGCGCGGCAAGCTGCAGCTTAACGAAAACGGAGAACCGGTCTACGGCGTGCGGGACCAGGTGAATATTGCGGAACTGCGGACGCTGGGCGTTCCCTTCTGGCTTGCGGGCGGCTATGGAAGCCCGGAAAAAGTGCGAGAGGCGCTGGATCAGGGTGCGGCGGGCGTGCAGGTTGGGACGGCGTTTGCGTTCAGCCGGGAATCAGGGCTGCGCGGCGACCTGAAGGATGCACTGCTAATTCACGCGACCACAGGCACAGGCGAGGTATTTACCGATCCGCTGGCCTCGCCGACTGGATTTCCCTTCAAGGTGGCACTGCTGGATGGCTCGTATTCAGATCCGGAAGTGGCCGCTGCGCGGACACGAGTTTGCGATCTGGGCTATCTGAGGGAGCCTTACAACGCGCCTGATGGCAGTATAGGTTATCGCTGTGCTGCCGAGCCGGTGGCCAACTACGTGGCAAAAGGCGGCAAGGTGGAAGAGACGGTGGGAAGAAAATGCCTGTGCAATGCGCTGCTGGCCAATGTGGGCCATGCGCAACGGCGCAAGAACGATGTTGTGGAGCCGGCACTGGTGACCATCGGCGACGATCTGAATACCGTGGTGCAGTTCCTGGCGCCGGGACAAGAAAGTTACAGCGCCGCTGACGTGGTTGCGTCGCTGCTGAGCAAGGTGGCCGTTGAGCAAGAGGTTGAGGCAAGACCCATTACGCTCACTGCCTGAATAGATTCCGGCCAAGGGAAATCCAAAATTCCCCTCAAGGGCTTAGCTTGCATTGACACACAAATCAAAAGGGCACGGCTTTTGCCGCGCCCTTTTTTAATTACACGGTCTTCTGAAATTCGTTAACTCTTCGGCACGGGCAAGGCCCCCTGGCCGCTGCCTACATCGAAGATCCTCGGAACGCGATCGGCAGGAGCGGGCAACGCGGGGAATGCTGCGTGCGGCTCGGCCTGGTACCAGTAGGCGGTCGAATAGTAGTTATCTGACCGGTGGTTGGCGTGCCCGTGCTCGATGGTCACGCGAATCGACTTCTCAAAGGTGATGGGGCTCTCAATGTGCCAGCGATAGAGGCACCAGCGTCCGCCCAAACGCTCCGCATCCACAATGTAGGGCGCGCCGTTGTGCATGTAGTCGAAGGCCTGGCCGCCAAAGTCCCATGCGCCGTTGTAGTAGTCTTCAGTTCCAGTGCCGTTGATGGTGGGCAGCTTGTCGCCGTCGATGAAGATCATGTCGTCGCCCTCGCCGAACCACTGACCCTGGTTCAACTCGACGGCGTGGGTGACTCCCACAAAATGTCCCTTTCCCTCGGCTTCAAGGAAGATGTAATTCCCTTCCCCACTCAGATTTTTTTTGTCGCCAACCGGAGGCCTGTATTCATTGTCCCAATCGTTGGTCCAGCCCTTGGAGGGGGCGGCCTGGCGGTATTGCGCGTGGAAGCGGCCGAGGTTGCCGGGCAGGCTGGCCAGGGTTACGTAGTCCACGGCGAAGTAGAGGCTATGAGTGCGAACTGTTCCCTCGTTGGTCAGCGTGAGGCGAGCGGCGGTTGCAAACGGCATCTTGAAATAGGCGTTGAGCGCCTTGATGGGCGCCACGGCCAGGAGCGCGGATTGGTAAGTGTAATACTCGCCCAATCCCAGGCCGAAGAAGTCGCCGATGGGGACTTCGACGGAAGGCGTGGATTCGCCGTCCCACCAGGCGCGCAGAACCAGGTTCTTCAGGTGCATCTTGTCCGATGAGTCGATGGTGAACCAGAGATGGGTAACCACGCCTGCGCCTGTAACATCAAGCAGCGTTGCCGTTGCGCCCGGCTCCACGGGAACCGAGTCGTCGTTTCCGCCGGTGCGGTCCCAACTGGAGGAGCGGCGGGTTTTGTAGCTGCGCAGGCTGGCCAGCGCAAAGAGATCGTCCGCTCCGCATGGTTCCGGTTCAGTGACAGCGCCGGCAGCGGGGCCGGCCGCGGAACTAGCTGCGGCTCCAGCAGCGTTCAGGCCCAGAAGTGCGGCGGCGGAGACCATGGAACCCAGCAGCTTGCGGCGTGCGGGCATAGCATTATTTTTGTCCGTTGGTTGCATTTCGGAGAATCCTTCCGTACGAAGTGGGTTGAAAGAGTGTTGTAGTCGCGCAAGGTTAGCCGTGTCAAGCAAGACGGCAGCGAGCCCACTCGCCGAGTGTGGCAAAGATGAGGCCCGGCCGCGGTTTGCGAGAAAGAGTTTGCCGCTCGGCGCCTGAAGAACTCGCCGTTCAACGTTTCCGCTCCTTCAGGTTGTGGCTGTCGGCTGCTGTGAGCGTCATGCCGTAGAGCGATTTGAACTGCTCGATCTCCTTCAGCGTTTGAGCGGAGAAAGGCACGGCCTTGCCCTCGAATGCATGCAGGACGATTCCCTCCAGCAGGTCGCCCAGCGTGAGGTCCTTCTGCTCGGCAATGGCTTTGAGCACTTTCAACATGCGCTTCTCCATCCGCACTCCGGTCTGGACGCGCTCGACTACTACGGGTTCACGATTTTGTTGTTCCTGGGGCATAGTTCCTCCTGTTGTCTTGGTACATATGTACCACGGTACGCACGCGAAGTCAATCCTCCGAACAACTTTTTTCGGGGGGCCGGCTTCAAGGTTTCACCTGCCGCGGCTCGGCCTGTTATCTTCAGTGAGGAATCTCAAGGGTCTGCTCACAATATCAGGGTGGTGGCGACGGGAGTCGATTTTTCACAGTTCGAGGAATGAGGAGCGACGCATACCGGGTGTCTGCTAGCGACGATTGACGACGAAATGTGGAAAATTGACCCCGTCCCTTCGGGTTGCGGCGAAAATCCTGCCATACTTCATTCTCGCCCTCGACAGTGGTCCCGCCACAGCCTTCGGGCTCGGCTTCGTCTGGCACGATTTTCGTCCGCAACGCCATCCACCCTGATAGTGTGAGCAGACCCTACATGAACCCACCCTAGGACCCGCGCGCATGTGGAGACGTTGGCGAATCCGGATACTACTGTTTCTGGCCGTTCTCGGCCCCGGATTTATTACCGCCAACGTCGATAACGACTCCGGCGGCATCCTCACTTACTCCCAGGCAGGCGCACAGTACGGCTATACGCTGCTGTGGACCATGCTTCCCATCACCATCGCGCTGATCGTGGTGCAGGAAATGTGCGCCCGCATGGGCGTGGTCACCGGCAAGGGACTGAGCGACCTGATCCGTGAGGAGTTTGGGCTGCGCCTCACCTTTGTGCTGATGGTGCTGCTGGTGGCGGTCAACTACACGAACGTGGTCACCGAGTTCATCGGTATCGCAGGCTCCATGCACCTGTTTCATGTGACCAAGTTCATCTCCGTGCCCCTGTGCGCGTTCCTGGTCTGGTACATGGTGGTGCGGGGCAGCTACAAGAGCACGGAAAAAATCTTTATCGTCGCCTCTTTTATCTATATCTGCTACATCTTTGCCGGTGTGCTCTCGCAGCCGAGCTGGCACGATGCGATTCTGGCCACGGTGAAGTTACCGGCCAAACAAGTGTGGAGCGACAAGGCCTATATGTATATGGCCATCGGCGTGGTGGGCACCACGATTGCTCCGTGGATGCAGTTCTATTTGCAATCGTCAATTGTGGAGAAGGGCATTCGCGTAAAGGATTACGCGGCCTCGCGGCTCGACGTGATTATCGGCAGTCTGTTCACCGATATTGTGGCATGGTTCATTATCGTGGCCTGCGCGGCCACGCTCTACGTGCATGGAATGGGAGCGATCCAGGTTGCGGCGGACGCGGCCGAGGCAATGCGCCCGCTAGCCGGCGACTATGCCTTCATCCTGTTCGCCTTTGGGCTCTTCAATGCATCGCTCTTCGCTGCTTCCATCCTGCCCATCTCGACGGCCTATACAGTTTGCGAAGGGTTGGGCTTTGAATCGGGCGTAGACAAGAGCTTCAAGGAAGCGCCGTTTTTCTACTGGCTCTATTCGCTGCTGATCGCGGGCGGCGCGATAACGGTACTCTTGCTTCCCGACGCGCAACTGATCAACGTGGCCATTCTTTCGCAGGTGCTGAACGGGGTTCTACTCCCGGTGGTCATCATCCTGATGCTGATGCTGATCAACCGACAGGATCTGATGGGCGAGCACAAGAACTCTCGCCTATGGAACGTGATTGCCTGGGGCACCAGCATCATCGTAATCGGCATGACGCTGGTGATGCTGTGGGGCATGATTCCGGGGCATTGAAGTGCTCGTACACACCTGCGCGCCCATCGGTGCGCCCGGGCCTCGTAGCCAAAACACTGGGGTTTCCCTCGAAATTCCGCATGTCATGAGAAGATCAGCGAGTCCGGACTTCTTATTTGCTCTGTTTTGCGTAGTCGGCCATACCCTGGAAGTCGACGAACACAAACGGCTCGTTCCCGACGACCCAAGCGTCGTGACCAGGCGGAATGCTGACTATTTCGCCGGCCTTCGAAGTTATTTCTGTGCCATCATCCATCCGGACCACCATCGTCCCCGAGACCTGGTAGCCGTAATGCGGCGCCTCGCAACTCGGGGTTCCGGCGATCGGCTTGACACAGGTTGACCAACGCCAGCCAGGCTCAAATGTCGCACGGCCTACTGCGACTCCGCGAACCTTGACGATCTCGACTTTGCCCTTCTCGAACTTCCGCACTTCATCGGGGGAACTCAAACTCTTCATTTCGCACTTTGCTGTATCCATCGGCAGACCTCCCTGTCGGTTAAAAAAATGATTACCATACCGTCTCCGTAAATGTCACCCGTTTCGAATTACGATGTTGAACGGACTTCAGCTGCCGATAGTCGCCCCCCTGATGCGGATCAATCGACCCGGCCTGATGGGCGAGCACGGTCACTCGCGGCGATGAAATGTGATTGTCTGGGGAAACATCATCGTGATCGGAATGACAATGGTGATGCTGAAGGGAATGATGCCGGGGCATTGATCGAAGCGAGAATGACGAACCGCCCTACAGCAGCTTGCCGGCGGCCAAGTCCTGGATGAGGGCACGGTCGGCGGCAAGGAACTCGTAGCCGGTCAGGTCTTCGAGACGGACCCAGCGGAACTGATGATAGATGTGGTTGGCGATTTCGCCGCTGAACTCATGGACGGCGAAGAACTGCAAATCGACGGCGCCACCATGGCGATAATTATGGCGAACGCGGGTGACACGGGGGCCGATGGTAGCCTTGATGCCCAGTTCTTCGTCCAGTTCGCGGGCCAGGGCCTGCTCAGGGCTCTCGCCGGCCTCGATCTTGCCGCCGGGAAACTCCCACATCAGGGCCATGGGCTGATCGGGACGGCGCTGGCCGATGAGGACTTGACCGTCACGTATGATGAATGCCGCCGCTACAAAACGAAGGGCTGGACCGGCGGGTCGAGCATTGGGTTCCGGTTGGTTCTCTTCCACGGTCCTAGTTTACTCGCAGTAAACGGGTTCGAGTTTTGAACAAAGATTGCCGGGACTATTCCCCGGCAACATCCGCGGCGACACCCTCGACAGATAGAGGTCTAAAATAGCCCCAACCGTGCCTGGCAGCAGACTGAAGCAGCGCCGGGGAGGGGTTAACCGGGAATGGGCAGCGTGCGATTTCAAGCATGGCCAAGTCGTGTATGGAGTTGCCGAAGGCCGCGTCGGGCTGGTTGAGGCCGATGCGCCGCAGCGTGGCGGCTTTGCCTTCGTCGGTGGGCACGTCGACGATCTCGCTGGTGATGATGCCCTGGGCGACGCGGACCTCGGCGGCCAGGACGCGATCTTCCGGAATGCCGAAATCGCGAATGCCCTCGGCGACCACCCATTTGTTGGTCGAGCTGACGGCCCAAATCTCAACGCCGGCCTGGCGCAGAGCTGCAATCAGCGAAAGCATCTCAGGGAAAAACCGCTCGCGCACAAACTCACTCACATAGCGTGCTGCGGCGGCGCGCAACTCCTGTTCGCGCAGGCCGGCATAGATCTGCACCATCTCGCCGCAAATCTCCAACTCGCTGACGTGGCCCTGCTGATAGGAGCGATGGCGGTTATCGATCCAGTCGCTGGTGGAGCGTGAGACAAGGCCCTGCTCCATCGACCAGATCATGAAACCGAGACCTGCGTCTCCGCTCCACAACGTTCCGTCACAATCGAAGACCGCGACCTTGGGATTGCACTCGAGGACCAGCCGCTCAAACTCCTGGGCGGTCCATTTGGGAGATTCCAACTGCGTAGGCGTCAAGCATTCCTCAATCCAACTTGAAATTCTTCCAATTTTATTTTCGCCTAACGGCGCTGTTTTTGCACGTAAAGGTTGAGCCAATATCTCCGTAGGCCCATGAGCTAACTCATTTTGGGGACCATATGATCGATTCTGGCAGGGGTTACGAACTAGGTTCCTTGATGAACGAGGTTCGCAGCGACGCCGGGATGCGCTGGAATCAACCTTTTGACGCCGATAATCGGAATGTGGACAACCTGCGCAATCTACTGCTGCTGAAGGATTACCAGGCGTATCTGCGCGTGGAAAAGGGGTTGCGCCCGCTGACCTGCGAGGCTTACAGCAGCGATTTGAATACCTTTGCGGAATTCATGGAGGGCCGCAACAGCGTGCTGTCGTCGGCGATTCAGGCGGACGTTTCTGCATTTCTTGGACATCTGCGCAACCACGGCATTGATTCGCGATCGGCGGCGCGCAAACTCAGCTGTCTGCGGGGTTTTTACAAGTGGCTGCTGCTGGACCGGCGCATCCATCACGATCCAACCGTGAACATCGAATCGCCTAAAGCGTGGAAGGTGCTGCCCAAATCGCTGGCCGAGCCGGAAGTGACCGAGATGCTGGAGCGCGCCGGAATGGCCGCAGAGCATCCGCAGGCGAAGGCCACGGCCCTGCGCGATCGAGCGATTCTGGAGCTGTTGTATGCGGGCGGGCTGCGGGTATCAGAGGTGACGGCACTTTCGACCGGCGACTTGGCGCTTGATTTGGGCCGTGTGCAGGTTCGCGGCAAAGGAGATAAGGAGCGGATTGTGCCGCTGGGGCGCTCGGCAATCGAGGCTTTGGAGGAGTATCTGCGCCAGGGCAGGCCGCACCTGGCGCGCATCAGTTCTGCGAGGAAGTCCGGAGCGCGGCAGGATGCGACGAGACTGTTTCTCTCCCTGCGCGGTATGCCGCTGACGAGGCAATGGGTTTGGCAGGTGGTGAAGACGGCGAATGGAGACGCAAGCCCGCATCGGCTACGGCACAGTTGCGCAACGCATATGGTTGAGCATGGCGCCGACCTGCGCAGCGTGCAGTTGATGCTGGGGCATGCCGATATTTCTACTACGCAGGTTTATACGCACCTGGCGCTGGGCAGGCTGAAGGCAGTGCATCGCGAGCACCATCCCCGGGCAACCCGGCGGGAGACTGAAATGAATGCACGCCCTGAACCGCATGGTGGTCTGCGGTTAGTGCCACGCGCACTCACGAAGAAGGAGACGGGATGAGCGCGACTGAGGCTGGTTCGCCGCTCGATTCGCTCGTCGCTGGTTATCTGCGCGTGCTGGCCAATGAGCGAGGGGCATCGGCGCACACACTGCGCGCTTACCATCGGGAATTGAATGGGTTTGCCGCTTTTATTACTAAGTACAAAGAAGAGAATCAGGGCGTTGACCGCATCGAACACACCGATATCCGCGCTTATCTAGGGACGCTTTACGATCGCGGGCTCTCGAAGGCCTCAGCGGCGCGGGCGCTGGCGGCCATTCGCAGCTGGTTCAAGTGGCTGGCGCGAACCGGCCTGGTGGAGCAAAATGCGGCCTCGCTGGTTTCCACGCCGAAGCTGCCGAAGCATTTGCCGCGTGTGCCTTCCATTGAACAGATGAACCGCCTGATCGATTCCATGGAGGATGCGTCGTGCAAAGACGCTGCGGCGAGCTGGCCTGCGCGCGATGCGGCAATTCTGGAGATGCTCTATGGCTGCGGCATTCGCAACGCGGAGTTGACGGGGCTGAACCTGAACGATATTTACTGGACCAACGAAGCGGTGCTGGTGCGCGGCAAGGGTCAGAAGCAGCGCTACGTTCCGCTGGGTGATGCGGCGGCGCAGGCGCTGCGGGCTTATCTTGCGGAGCGCTCAGCGCTGCTAGCGGCGGCCGGCAAGGCCAAGGGATTCAAAACTCCGGCGCTGTTTGTCAACCTGCATCTGCGCGGATTGAGCAAGCCGGGCGGTGAAGCGCGGCTGACGACGCGCAGCGTGGGCCGCATCGTCAAGCGCATCGCGGTCCAGCGCGGGCTTTCGGCGGACGTGCATCCGCATACGCTTCGGCATGCTTTTGGCACGCATCTGCTGGAAGAGGGCGCCGATCTGCGCGCCATTCAGGAACTGCTCGGCCACGAGCGGCTGTCGACGACGCAGCGGTATACGCAGCTAACCACCGCGCAGTTGACGCAGGTTTACGACCGCACCCACCCCAGAGCGCATTAGACTCGTTCAGTGGCATTTGAAGAGGTTGGGGTAGACCGTCTAGAATTGTAAAAAATATGAAATCGAAAACACTCTTAACTATCGCGCTCTGCGCTGCCTCTTCTTGCTGTTGCACCGCGCAAACGGGTGCGGAGCAGCACAAGAAACTGATTGCCAAAACGTATAACTCCGGCTTCGCACTTGGCCACGATACTTACAACGCGATTGGTACAGCGAGCGACGGAACCATCTATTACGTTCTCAGTGCGGAGCCTTACAACGTAGCCGCACAAATGTTCTCCTTCGATCCGGCAGCGAAGAAGATAAGTCATGTGGGCGACTTGTCGAAGGCGAGTGGTGAGAAAGGGCTGAAGGTGGTTTCGCAGGGAAAGAGCCACGTCAGGTTCGTTGAATCCAACGGAAAGCTCTACTTTGCCACGCACCTCGGTTATTACAGCACGATCAGCGGGAGGGAGGAGATGGGCGTACCTCCCGCCGGCTATGGGCGCTATCCCGGCGGTCACCTGTTGAGTTACGAGATTGCATCCGGGAAGTTCGAGAGTCTGGCGGTGGCCCCGCGCGGAGAAGGGATCATAGCGATGAACATGGATACGGTTCGCGGGCGAATCTATTTCCTGACCTGGCCGACAGGAACTTTCTATCGATTTGATCTTGCCACGCATGATCTGAAGGAGCTGGGTTCGTTCTTCAAACAAGGTGAGGCTGGCACGGGACCAAATTACCGGACGATCTGTCGCGCCATCGGAATCGATCCACGGGACGGATCAGCTTATTTCACTACCGGCGACGGCGCGATCCATCGTTATCGCTACGAACAGGACGCCGTGGAAACAATCGCGGGCGATAACATGAAGAAGGACTACTTCGGAGTTTATGACTTCACGGTGCCGGGTAACATGGCTTATAACTGGCGCCAGCTTATATGGAATCCAGCCGATAATAAGTTCTATGGAGTTCACGGTAACTCAGGTTACCTGTTCAGCTTCGATCCGGTTACAGAAAGGGTTGAGGTTTTGGACCGTATTACCTCAGAACCTTCCAAACGCAGCGGAATGTCTGACCAGTTCAGCTACGGATACCTGGGATTTACCCTCGGGCCCGATGGGCGTACTTTGTATTATTTAACCGGCGGCCCGATTTACGTTGAAGGGAAAAGGCTCGCGGGTAAAGGCAGTACGGCCAAAGGTGAGGCAATGGGCCAAGAAGATCTGCACCTGGTCACTTATGACATTCCTACTTCTCATTACATCGACCATGGTGCGATCTACTATAAAAACGGAGATCGGCCGGCCAATGTCAATTCAATCGCTGTCGGCAAAGACGGCACTGTTTATGCGCTTGCCCGCGTGAAGGAAGCTGGAGCGGAACGGACGGATCTGATCAGTGTGGGTCCGGTGCTGGGTGATGCGGCGCGGTAAACGATCGACAGCTTTTCCAAAAGTGGTAATGACCGTCAGCGTAACTCCAGCACAGGAATCCCCTGCTCCCACAGAGCCTCGTCCAGCGGAATCCTGATTTCTTTGCCGCTTGAGTGGAAGGCCAGAGGCTTGCCTGTGGCAATAAGCCTTACCTGGCGCACCGGATGGTCGACGTGGGGCACGATCAACTCCGTGGCCGTCTCGTCCATCACAAAGACGAAGATGCTCCCGGCGCGGGCCGTGGCGCGGTAAGACGGCTGGCCCTGGATGGGGCCGTAGGTGCTGCCGTAGATAGCCGCCGCGTTGAGTTTTGTCCAACGGCCTACCGCTTCAAGACGTTCCACAAATTCAGGCTGGATTTGGCCGTCGGGCTGCGGTCCTACGTCGAGCAACAGGTTGCCGCCGCGGCTGATGATCTCGATCAGCGCGCGAATCAGAGCATCGGAGCTCTTGAAGTCGCGATCCTTGGGCCGGTAAGCCCAGGTATTGTTGATCGTCATGCACGACTCCCAGGGCTGAAAATCTTCAAGGCGCGGCACGGTGATGGCCAGCTTGTCGGCTTCTTTGTGATTGGGACTGTCGAGCCGGACTCCTTTGACCGGGATCGCTTTGGGAATGAACTGCTCGGGAGTGACGAAGTCGCCCGGTACTCCAATTCGATTGTTGATCAGCGTGGCCGGTTGCAGGCGATGGATCTGGTCGACGAATCGTTGGCCATCGTAACGCTGTTGCGCATTCGAGTCGTCGGCGTCAAACCACAACTCAGCCACCGGGCCGTAGTGGGTGAGCAGTTCATCGAGTTGCAGGCGCATATATTCCAAGTACAGCGGCCACTCCGGCCGTTCCGGCTCGCCGCGATAGTTGGTTGCGGACAGCTTGGATGTATCACGAAAGTCTGGATGGTTCATATCCGGAGGCGAATAATAGAACCCCAGCGGCATGGCATCGGCGTGGCAGGCATCCGATAATTGACGCACGATGTCCTTGCCGTAGGGCGTGCGGGTAATCTTGTAGCTCGTGTACTCGGAATCGAACATGCAAAAGCCGTCATGGTGCTTGGTGGTGAAGGCCATGTAACGCTGTCCTGCGGATCTGGCGAGCGCGATCCACGCATGTGGATAAAAGTGCTGCGGGTTGAAACGCGCAGGCAGCGCGCGGTAGTCGGCTTCAGTGATTTCGCCGTTGGGGGTGAGGATCGGCCAGGAAGCTTCAACACCTGCCACCGAATAAGGGCCCCAGTGGATGAACATGCCGAATTTGGCTTGCTGGAACCAACTCATCCGGCTGGCGTCACCGGCAAGGGCATGAAGCATCGGCACCCTGGCCGCAACGGCCGCGGTTGTGGCGGCACGAAGAAAATCTCTTCGATTCCAGCGCATGGGTCTCTTCCTCCTGACAATGGAAGAAGTAGTGTAACCCCGGACACGAAAAAATGTCTGTGGTGATCCGTCGCCTGGAAAGCGGTTTTCCGCCGCGGTGCTATTCTGGCGGAACTGGGGAGGAAGATTTCTTTTGCAGTCCCGCAAGTTCCTGCGCACATTTTTGCTTCTTCTACTTCTTGCCGCGTTTGGTTTTCTGGTGATGGGTTATCACCCCGGCGCGGAAGACGACAGCCTCTATCTCGCGGCCGTCAAGGCGGACGTCCATCCTTCGCTTTTTCCTCACGACGCTGATTTTTTCCAACTTCAAATGCGCACCAGCGTCTTTGCCGCGTGGATGGCACGCTTTGTTTTGGCAACCGGAGTGACGGTAGCCTGGGCGGAGTTGTTTTGGCAGTTGGTGAGTATCTTCCTGGTGATCTGGTCCTGCTGGAGCATTGTGGGGAAGCTCTTTGAAGAGCCCTCCGCGCGGTGGGCCGGAGTGGCCATGGTTGCGGCCATGCTGACGCTGCCGGTCTCCGGGACGGGGCTCTACCTGATGGACCAGCATCTGCACCCGCGCAATCCGGCAACCGCGCTGATCCTGTTTGCAGTTGCGCGAATGATGGCCGGCAAAAGCTGGCAGGCTGTGCCGCTGCTTGCAGTAGCATTCCTGCTGCACCCGCTGATGGGGGCTATGGGCGTCAGCTTCTGTTGCGTGCTGGCGCTCGTTCTCTGCGATCCGCTGTGGGCGTGGCTTGGTTTTTTGGGGGGGCGAACTGGAGCCTCGCCGGTGGCCGCATTCATTCCCTTCGGATGGGTCTTCGGCAGACCGTCCGGTCCCTGGGTGGAAGCGGTGCGAACCCGGCATATGTTTTTCCTCTACAAGTGGGAGTGGTACGAATGGCTGGGAGCGGTCGGGCCTCTTCTGCTGTTCTGGCTAGTGGCGCGCGCGGCCCACAAGCGCGGCGAAACCAACCTCTGCCGCTTTGCGACGGCAGTACTCATCTACAGCGTCTTTCAATTCGCAATAGCGCTTGTCATTCTGAGTCCGTCTGCACCCATTGGCATGACCACGCTGGAGCCGATGCGCTATCTGCAGTTGGTTTATGTTTTTCTGGCGCTGATCGGCGGCGCTTATCTGGGCCGGTACGTGCTAAAAACGCGCGTATGGCGCTGGGCTATCTTTCTGATCGTCGCCAATGGAGGAATGTTTGTGGCGCAGCGGCAGCTGTTTGCATCCAGTCCACACATTGAACTGCCTGACGTGACTTCGGCCAACCCATGGCTCCAGGCCTTCGACTGGATCAGGCAGAACACTCCTGAAGACGCCTACTTTGCCCTCGATCCCGATTACACAAACTCACCCGGCGAAGACTGCCACGGCTTCAGGGCGCTGGCCGAACGCGGCATGATGGCCGACTCCAACAAGGACACATCGACGGTGACCAAGCAGCCGACGCTGGCGCGGAAGTGGAAGCAGCAGGTTGTGGCGCGAGAGGGCTGGAGCAGCTTCAAGCTCGCGGACTTCGAGCGTCTGAAAAAGGATTTCAGTGCGGACTGGGCGCTGGTGAACTATCCGCCGCCGGAGGGACTGATTTGCAAATGGCACAACAATGCACTCACTGTCTGCCAAATTCCGTAATATAGATGAGTTACCCTTTACCTGTAAGGTGACTTCTCCATGCTGAACCTCTCGCAGCGTTTGATTCTCGGCTGTGTGCTGCTTGCCGGCCTTACGGTGGGGCTGGTGGCGATGACGCATCGCGCCCTGGAGGCGGCGGGTCAGTCGCACCTCGCATGGGCCTTTGTCGGGGCGGCGCTGCTGATTGAGCTGGGGACGGTCTACTTTGTGCTGCGACCCATCCGCATGCTGGCCCGCGATGCTCACCGCATTGCGCAGGGCAACCTGGAGCACCGCGTAGAATGGCGCAGCCGCGACGACTTTGGCAAAATCGCCGTGGAGCTGAACCGGCTGGCAGTGAGGCTGCGGGAGCTGCGCGACTCAGAGGCCGGGCGGCGGCAGATGGAGTTTCAACTCTCTGACGCGGTTCTGCAGTCGATTTTCGAGCCCATCATCGTAACCGACGGCAAGGGACACATCCTGAAGGTGAACCAGGCCGCGGAGGAGATTCTGGGCGAGGCAGCCGGGGACCGCATGGCGCTGACTAATACGCCGGGCGGAGACAAGATTCTGAGCGCCATCCGCGATGCGGTGCAAATGCAGAAAGCTGTGGCTGCGGAGGACGAAGCGGCGATGCTGCCGATGCGCATCGGCAAACAGGAGCGCAGCTACCGACTACGCACCACGCCCATGCGCGACTCCGAGGGGCGGCTGCTGGGCACGGTGACTACTCTCGAAGACGTGACCACGCTGCAGGATACCGACCGCTTCAAAACACAATTCATCACCGTGGCCAGCCGCAAGCTGCGCGATCCGCTGCTGCAGTTGCGGCGCGGACTTTATTCCCTGGGCCAAGGATTTGGTGGGGATTTGCAGCCGCTGCAGGTGGAATTGGTGGCCGCGGCAAGCCACGAGGCGGAGAAGCTGGACGATCTGATGGGCGACCTGATCGAAGTGGCTGAGCTGGATACCGGCAAGCGGGATTTCAAATTTGAGCGGCTGCGCCCGCTGCAGGCTCTGAATGAGGCCCGCGATCGCTATTGCGACGAGGCGGCGCAAAAGCACATCCGCGTGGAGATACGCGCCTATGCCGATCTATCCGTGGTGAAGGCCGACCGCAGGGCGCTGAATTCGATTCTGAATAACTTGCTGTCGAATGCAATTCGCTATACACCGGAGGAGGGCGAGATTCTGCTGGCGGCCGAAGAGATCAAGGAGTTCGTTCAGTTCACCGTGCGCGATACGGGCCGCGGCATCGAGGCGGAGCGGCTGAGCACCATCTTCGACCGCTTCAATGCATTCTCAGAGAGCGGCTCCGGGCTGGGGCTCGCGCTGGCTCGGCGGCTGGTGGAGTCGCTGGGCGGACAGATTGCCGTCGAAAGCCGGCTGGGCCACGGAACCACATTCCGTTTTACACTTCCCGTGGCGGCAGTTGAGGCAGAACGCCATCCAGTCGAGGTGGGTTAGGGCCTCCTAAGACTACTGGGATGCCGGCGACGGGAACCGGTTTTCCCCAGATCTAAGAGAAAGGAGCGAACTGTAATGGCTTACTGGAGCGACGCGCGACAACGAGATGGGGAAAACCGGCCCCGTCCCGAAGGGTTGCAACAAAAATTCGGCCATACTTCGTTCTCGCCCTTGACGGTGGTCCCGCCACAGCCTTCGCGCTCGGCTTCGTCTGGCCGGATTTTTGCGCGCAACGCCGTCCATCCCAGTAGTCTTAGCAGGCCCTTGCATGGCTGAGATCGTTCTCGAAAAAGCCCAGGAACCCGCAAGGCTGCGCATCTATATCGGCGCGGCGCCGGGCGTGGGCAAGACCTACCACATGCTGAACGACGCCTACAATATGCGCCATCAGCAGGACGTGGACGTGGTGATCGGCCTGGTCGAAAGCCACGGGCGCAAGGAGACCGAGGCCCGCATCCGCGACCTTGAGATTATTCCCCAGCGTGAAATTCCCTACCGCGGCGTCACCCTGAAAGAGATGGATGTGGACGCCATCCTTGCCCGGCATCCCAACACCGTGGTGGTGGATGAGCTGGCCCACACGAATGTTCCCGGCAGCAAGAACAAGAAGCGGTATGAAGACGTTCTGGAGCTGCTGGACGCCGGCATCAACGTGATGACGGCAGTGAATATTCAGCACCTGGAGACGCTGAACGACGCCGTCAGCCGCTCGGCCAACACGACCATCCGCGAGACCGTGCCAGACAATTTCCTGAAGCGCGCCGACGAAGTGGTGAACGTGGACGTGACGGTGGACGAGCTGCGGGGACGCCTGCGCCAGGGAAAGATCTACGCGCCGGAGAAGGTGGAGCAGTCGCTGGCCAACTTTTTCCGCACCGGCAATCTGAATATGCTGCGCGAGCTGGCCCTGCGCACCACCGCCGAGCAGGTGAGCAACCGCGCCTCAGAGTACCGACGCACCCGAGGACTGGAGCAGGCGCCGATTCCGGAGAAGGTGATGGTATGTCTGAGCACGCGGCCGGGCACCGAGCGCCTGATCCGCGTGGGAGCGCGCGTGGCTGGACGGCTAGCCTCGAACTGGTATGCCGTTTATGTGGTTCGACCCAAAGACGACAAAGGCCACGGCGATCCCGAGGCGTTCCACCGTTTGGAAGAGTATCAGCGCATGGCCAGGGACCTGGGCGCGAAGGTGGTTACGCTAACTGAGAATAATGTCTCCGACGCGCTGATTCGTTTTGCGCAGCAGGAGAACATCTCGCACGTGGTCTTTGGTCAGTCAGTGCGGTCGCGGTGGGATATCTTCATGCACGGTTCGGTGCTGAACCGGTTTTTGTCGGAAGTTCGCGATGTGACCGTGCAAGTGGTGCCTATGAACAGGCCGTTGCGGCGGGTATAGAGGATTAGCACTAATAATGCGGGGTCTGGGTGCCCCACCCTCGCCGCGTCTTTGTACTTATGGCTAGGGTGGGATAGTACGAAGAATACTTTATACAAACCTTGAAAATGCTCTATGGCACCGTGAAGGGTCGCAGGCCGTCGTTGGGTGGGAAGACTGGAAACAAGCCTGTGGGACCGGCTACCGTGGACGGCTGCTCACGGAAGAGGAAGCGCACATAGAATCCGGCGGAGGTTGCCGCAAAATTGCGGGTGTTGTTGGCGCTGACGAATCCTCCGGCAAACCAGTGGGAGTTGATCTGGTAGGCGGTTTGGGCGCGTATGTCGTAGTTGGGGCCTACGCTGGTCAAAGCTGGCAGAGCCAGGTCGCTGTAAGTTGTGCCGCCCGGAATCGTATAGGTTATGAAGTTCTCGTAATTGATGGCGGAGTTGACCTGCGGGTAAAGGGGCGTCGTGCTTTCCTGGAAGGCTTGCACTCCCAGGCTAGCCACGATATTGTAGTGCCAGCGGGTGAGGTAGTGGCCGGACCAGGTCAAAGGTATGTTGGCCAGGAAGTAGGCCTGGGGACTGAAGTAGCCGCCCATCCCGTAAGTGAAGGCGTCGTTGTTGTGCGAATAGTGCATGCCAAAGAAGTTCGCGCCGATACTCAGGTTGCCATACTCGGGCACGGTCTTCAGGCGCCAATACCCGCCCCCGTTACCGTCGACGCGAATATTGTTTTGGACTTTATAGCCGGTAATGTACTGGCCTCCGGCGCCCATGTAGATTCCCGACTCTCCGCTGCCTTTGGCGATTTGGAAATTGCCCGAGTTGGCAATCACGCCGCCCCATATCTGCCCTTGATTGCCTGGAGTGTTCCCGGCGGGGTCGCGCAGTCCGGCGTAGGAAAGCTGCGAATCCTTGATCGAGTCGCGGTTGAAATTGAAAGTGAACGGGCCGTTTCCCGGTCTCCACTGCGCACGACCGGTGAATGTGGCCACCAGAAAACCGTAGGGCGTGTATCCGCCGGCCAGCGCCAGATGCGGGAAGATCAACTGCAGCTCGCCGGCTAGCCCGGCGGCGTTCTGCTGCGCGGGCGTGGTGGTAATGGGGATCATGCTTCCGATGGGTTCCGGGATGGTGATCAACGTCAGCGGAACGCCAGGCGTTCCAGAACCCTGAACGGTGAGAACTGCGTTGCCGTTGGCCTGCCCGGAGTCAAGGAAGACGGGCTTTACGATCAATGCGACGCGGGCATTGTAGCCAAGCGGCGCCGAAGCCTCGAATGGAGCCTCGAGGTTGGCCAACTGATCGTATCCGGGATTTCCGACGCGGTAGTTGACGATGCCGGCCGCGCCCAGCCAGCCGCTGTATCCGCTCTCAATGGAGCGCAACTGCATCTCCGCCTCTTCACGGGGGCTGAGGGGTTGAGTGTCGCGCTGGATGCGAATCCATGGCCCGCGCAGTGGCGGCAGGTTGCGCTGCATCAGTTCCTGATCCGTGAGCCCGGCGCCGGTGGCCGGCTCCGGCTCGGCCGGTACTTCAACTGGAGCCTGCACCTGCTGGGGAGATTCTTGCTCAGCCGGCACGTGGTCAAGGGTTGGGGTGGGAGCGGTTTGCTCGCCCAGCGTGGGAGTGGGCTTGTTTTTCTTCTTTGCGTGCTTTGTCTGCTTGAGGCCTGGTTGCTGTCTGGGCGACGGCTTCTTGGCGTGCGGAGGAGGTTTCTGCGCGGGGGGCTGCTGCTGTGCGGCCGGCTGCTTGGGTACGGAATAAGCGCCTGTAGCGGCTTCCTGAGCGGAGGGCGTGTACTGCGCCATGGTGTATTGGCTCTTGCTGTCGGGAAGCGCGCTCAACGAGGCAGGCGGAATGTTGGGCACGGAGTGGATGGCCGTTGCGGAACCCTGTGTGAGCTGGCTATCTGTCTGTTCGGCAAAGAGGGCCTCCGCCTCGGCGGCCAGAGTGTTCATCGGCTGGGATGTGATGCGCACTCCCGGAACCGTGCTCGAATCGCTGGATTCCTGACTAGCATCCTGCGTGGCGCGTTGCAGGATAAAGACCGGATGGACGGATGCCGGCTGCTGCACCAAGCTCTGCGGAACGTAAATAGGGGCGGCGGGTGCTGTTGTGGGCGGAGTTGGCTGCGAGGCTGGAGCCGTCGAGTCATTGGCCGGCGCAGCGGGCTGAGCGGCTGAAGGAGCGTAGATCGTTCCCCAAGGCATGGGAAGCGGATTGGCCGAGGGAGCTTCGACCCACTGGCTCTGCGGCGGAACTGCGGCGGGCGCGGAATATGTGAGGGGATAAGAGGGCAGAGGCGGTTCCTTGGTTGCGCGCGCGGTCGGATCGTTGTGTGGATCGAGAATGCGCTTCAGGTCGCCCTGCACTGGAGCATGGTAGGACTCCGGGGGATAAACCAGGCCGGCATCGAGGCTTCGGACGGCAGAATCCGGAGGCATGGCTGCAAGTGCCGCGCGCCAGTAGTCGGTGGCGCGTTGATTGTTTCCTCGTGCCTGCTCAAAGCGGGCGGCAAGAGCCAGAATCTGCGGGTCACCGGGATAGATCCCGAGCGCCTGACGGATCCAGGTTTCAGCCTGCGCCAAATCGGCGGATGCGAGAGCCGCACCGATAGCTCCCTGGTAGTCGCCCGAACTCGCGTTCTCCATGGGGATGGTCTTGAAGATAGTGAGCGCATCCTTGGAACGGCCGGTCTTGGAATATGCGCCGGCAACCGCGCGGCGAACGCCCAGATCGTCTGGGTATTGCGCGGATGCGGCCTGCAGAATCTCAACTCCGCGCAGGAGGTGGCCGCTATCGATCGCGGCAAAGGCGCGGCGCACGGCCCAGTTGGCCCACAAAGTATCGACCTGCTTGCGCTGATCGGAGGTGACGTCGCTTCGAACATCAAGACGCTGCAGGACCGGATAGAGGGCGTGGTCGTCCTTCACGTTGTAGAGCAGCCATGCGTGCTGAATCTCAAGGCCGGCGGGCGGCATGGTCCTGCGCAGGAGATAGAAGTCTTCCGTGCGGGCCATATATTCGAGGGCTAAGGGAGCATTGCCGAGGGCGGCGTAGAGATTGGCTTCGCCCTGCACGAAGTCGGGGTCGGCTTCGAGCTGCTTGCGCACATCGGCCGGCATTTTTTTTATTTCCTCAAGCGCATCCTGGTTGCGGCCGCCGGCCATCAATGAGAAGACGAGACCCTTCCAGGCATCGGAAGCCATGGAGTGCGGTGTGTTGGCGGAGAGCGTGATCGTGGGTTGTTCAGTGGTTTGAGACGGCTCGAAGCTCGAACCGCTGGAAGCATTCAGCAGCATGAGCTGTGGGTATTCCGGATTGCCGGAGCCTGGAACCTCAATGTACCGTTGACCCTGCTGAAAGAAGTTTTGAGGCGGGGCGGCCTGCGCGGCGGGGATAGTTACGATAGCAGGATTGAAATCGGGCGGCTGATTCTCTCTGGTTGGCGCATTGACCCAGGGCGCGTCTTGTGTAGAGGATTGCGGAGACGGCTGCAGATCGGACTTCTTCGGAGTTAGGACGACGGGGGCTGAGCCGTTGTAGGGATCCTGGCCGTAGGCAGGCAAAGGCGGCAGCCTGGTGGTCTTTGAAAAGGGCTCGTAATCGGGATCGAGCAGTTGCTGCAAGTCGGCCGCGGTTACGGCGCGATGAGCCTTTGTGTCCTGTTCGGGATAAACTAGCGCGTGGGCCAACCTGTCGGTGGGCGAGGCCAGCGGCATGACGGCCAGCGCGGCGCGATAGTAATCGGCTGCACGCTGATTGTCTCCGCGGGCCCGCTCAAAGCGCGCGGCGAGAGAGAGAATGGCGGGGTCGCGGGGATAGCGTTCCAGCGCCTGGCGAAGCCAAGCCTCGGCATGAGTTCTGTCGTTGGCGGCGAGTGCCGCATCAACGGCGCCCTGGAAGTCGCCCGCAGTTGCGTCCTGCATGGGAATGGTTTTAAAGAGGGCCAGTGACTCCTTATACCTGCCAACCTTGATCAATCCGCCGGCAACCGCCTTGCGAACGGTTAGATTGTCAGGGAATGCCTGATTTGCGGCGTCGAGAATGTCCACAGCGCGCGTGACGTTGTCGTTATCCATGGCCATTTCGGCGCGGCGCACGCTCCAGTTGGCCCAGATATCCTGAACCGTCTCCCGCTGCGCAACAGTCAGGTCCTTGCGGCCTCCCAGTCGCATCAGAGCCGGATAGAGGGCACGGTCATTTTTTGTATTGAAGAGCAGCCAGGCGTTCTGAACGTCGATATCTGGAGGTGGCAGAGTCTTCGCTTTGGCGTAATGAGCTTCGACGCGGGCCATGTAATCGACGGCCCGGGGAGTATCGCCGGAGGCGGCGTAGAGGCTGGCTTCTGTTTGCAGAAAGGCAATATCCGCTTCCAACTGCTTGCGCACCGGTGCCGGAATCAGGTGAATTTGCTGGAGCGCCTCACTGTTGCGGTTAGTGGCCATCAAAGTATCAATCAGGCCCTTCCAGGCATCCACGCGGTCAGGGTGCGCCGTCAGCACCTGCTGGTAAATGTTGTAGGCCTGGGTGGGATAGTTGCGTTGGAGATAGATGGCCGCCAACTGCAACTGGATGGCAATGCTGGGATGGCCGCCGGCGGCGATCTGGAGCTTTTCAGAACGCTCCAGCATTCCCTGTGCGACCTCAAATTGGTTGGCCTGCTGATAGATTGCGCCCAACATGGAGAGAAAACCGGGATCGGTGAGCGCAGCCTCATAGGTGGCCGGCGGCATCTTCTGCACGTCGGCGATGGCCTGGCTGTCCTGGCCCATTTGATGATGCGCGCTGACCAGACCCATCCATGCGGGAAGGTTGCCCATATCGGCGGTGAGCACCTGAACGTAGAGCGCTGCGGCCTGATCGTAATGCTTGGCATCCATGAGCAGGCCGGCGTACTCGAGCTTGGTATCGGTCTTGAGGGTTGCGCCGTTCTCGGGGAAAGGCAACGTCAATGCCTGGGCAAGCACACGCTGGGCATCGGCGTTGCGGTTCTGGGCATGGTAGATGATGGCCAGAGTGCGCAGATACTCCGGATCTTTTGAAAGGGCGGCCTTGACCGCTGCAGGGAAACGAGCGGAGACGGTCAGCGCTTTTTGGTTCTCGTCCTCGCGCGCATAGGCCAGGAAGAGACCGCGCCAGGCATCAGAAGAGCCCGGCTGAACCTTGATCAACTTCTCGTAGATTGCCGCAGCTGCGGAGTAGTGCTGCTGCCTGGTCAACAATCCGGCCAGACCGTTGAGAGCCTCAGGGCTGCGGGGGCGTAGATCGAGAGCGCTGCGAAACTTGTTTCCGGCCAGATCGAATTTATTTTCGTCGAAGGCCTGCGTGGCTCCGCCCATCGTGTACCAGAAGCGCGATGTGAGCAGCCCGTCTTCGACAACGCGGGTCTTGTAGCCGTTTTGTTCGGCCTGCGTAAGGTAGCTGATGGCTCCGCCAAAGTTCTTCTGCTGCATCCGCAGGAAGCCCATTCCGGCAGCCAGACGGCCGTTGTTGGGTTCCCGGCCAAGCAGCGCGGTGAAGCGGTTCTGCGCCTCGTCAAGCCGGTGGGCGTTGAGGGCGGCGAACGCGGCTTTCTCTTCCGGCGTGCGCGCAATGCCGGACCTCATCTGTGCCAGCTTGCGTTCGTCTTCCTTCAAGCGGCCTGTGAGCTCTGTGTCCTGGGGATGCTCCTTGAGGTATTTCCGCAGTTCCTCAGCCGAAGCCGGGTTGGCCGAATCCCAAACCAATGCCTGGCGGAGGGCAGCCTGGGCGTCGGGGTCCTGGGAATGCTCTCTGAGGATGCGAATGCCTTCAGCGCGGGTCCTGGCATCGTAGGTGAGGACAGTGCCCAGTGCGATGGAATAGCGCGGATCGCCGGGATTGCGCTCCAACTGGGCGCGCATGCCGGCAATGGCCGCCTGCCTGCCGCCTGCCGTACCGGCCAGGGTCTGGTAATAGGCCAGGGCGATATCGCCATCGGGAGGATGATCGCCATAGAGTTGGCGGTAGATGCGCATGGCCTCGTCGAGTTGGCCCGCGCGGGCCAGATCGCCTGCCCGGTTGAGCGCTTCGCTCTGCGAGCGCGTGCTGGCCATAGCTTCAATCTTCGCGATATTAGGATCGTTGGGGTCGATTGCGCGCAGACGGCTCAGCGCCTCGCTCGATTTATCAGCCGCGCCGCTAAGTTTATAATCCCTGGCCAGGCCTGCCAGGGCCTCAATGTTTTTAGTATCAGAAAGAAGAATCTGCTGCCAGATCTGGATAGCCATATCGGGCCGTCCGCGCGACTCCAGTGCGTGGGCTTTCTCGAACAAAACGGCGCGCGTGGCATTGGCCGAGCCAGCGGTCTTGTTTTGGGCAAACCCCACCTGGAGCGCCAGCATCAGGCATCCCGCAACAACGCAACTCTTTCTAAAGGTCTTCGAGCCTAGCCTCATTAGCGCATCCATTCTACTTTCAGTTCCCCGTCCGGCCCAAAACGAAATCTGCCGTCAAGAAAACCGGTTGCAAATAGGGAGAGATTCTGATCGTAATATGCCAAGTCCTTACCATACAAACCCGTAGATGGGTTTCTTTGCAAACTCATGCGAATCGTCTGCTTTGCGCTGATCCTTCCAAGTTCCGGAAAGGCCCGCAGGTAAGGCAGCACGGCCGCTGAAAATCCTATAGGTCCATCTTGCTCCAATGGAATGCCCTGGTCACTTACCTTTTCAGGGGGGGCATCATGGTCGGCAAGGTAGACACGCATGGCGGGAACGGCGTCGAGTATGCGGGCGCGGGTTTTTCCGCCGTCAAGCATCCCTGCCCATAAATAAACGCGAATGGCATCGTAGCTACCGCCGGGAGCGTCGGATTCCTTGTTTCCTGGATGCATTTCTGTAGCAGGATAAAAACCGTCGCCGGGCAGGTAGTCCACCCAATCCATGGCGTACCCGTGGCGCGCGCTCTGCTCCAGCATCGCGGGTATGCCCAGGGCAATCAGTCCCCACGGTCCTGCCGGATCGACAGCGGCCATCCGCTGAAAGATGAACAGCGGCATATAGCTTGGATTCAGCGTCCAGAAGCGGTCGTGCTGGAAGCCTGCGGACGCAGGCAAAAGCATGGGGCCAAAGCCGGGCAGATCCGCCACTTCGTTCTTGGCGATCAGGGCCATCATCTGGCGGCCTATGCGGGTATAGTAGGGTGACTTCCACAGACGGCCGGCCTCGGTGAGCGCGTAGGCCATCCAGACATCGGCATCGGCGGCGGAGTTGGGATCGATCGTCGTCCACTCGCCGTCTTTATTCCTGCCCCACAGCCAGGCCGGCAGGTGGGTTTCAAGATCGCCTCCGGCGAGGTTGTCCTGGGTCCACTTCAGCAGGCGGTCGAAGGTGGCGCGGTCATTGGCGGCCAGCGCAAAGAACATCGCATAGGCCTCGCCTTCCGACGTGGTGCGGTTGGCGCCCTGGGGATCGACCACCCGGCCCTGCACATCGATAAAGCTGGTTGAATAGGAGTTCCACAGCGTCCACGGGCCCTGCTTGCAACCTCCAGTAGATGAAAGCAGCAAAAGAAATCCGATCAGCCACCAACGTTTCGCCAGCCGGAATTTCCGAAGGCTCATTGCGCAAGTCTCCAACAAGGGGTACAGGCGGCTGACGAACAGGTCGCAGCCCAAAAAAGAACCGCTTAAGACATTCTCTAGTCTTCAATCATCTTCAAGCGGGCCCTGGCTTTGTTGCGCAACCATTGCCTTGTCCAGATGGCTAGCAAAAATGCCAGAATAACAACCACTACCGCGACCAGCCAGGGGACTTCAGCGAACCACATGGTTAACCGCGTCCACCACGGCAGCACGCCTACATGATAGACCTCAGCGCCGATGCGGAACGACTGAAACTGGGTTCCATGCAGAACCGCAACCGAGCCGGAGATATCGCTGGACTGCTGCACCTTCATAAATGTGTCCATGAACGGCGTAAAGACGCTTGCGTCCTTGAGGTGAATCGTCACAATGCTGCGGTCGCCGAGCAGATAAAAGGGAGATTTGATTCCTTCAATCACTACGTCAGGTTGTCCGACGGCGGCCAGGTCGCCGGATTCGGTATGGTCGTTGGATTCGAGCTTCCACCACGCGTGATGCAACAACTGAACAAAGAAGCCCTGCGTGTCGTGCACCTGGATCTGGCCGCTCCGCATGACAACGAGGAGATGGTTGGAGAGCCTGTCAAAGACAGGCTGATCGTCACCCGAGCCGATGATCAGGAAATCGTTTTTGGCGCCCTGTTGCGCGGCCTCAGGGCCGGCCACGGTAACGCGCAGAGCCGGGAAGCCGGTTTGGCGGCTGAAGTGGCCCATCAGCGTAACAAAGGTTTCAATTTCCGCCTCGGTGGGTGCCGCAGGCAGCACGACCGTGGTTTCGCTCAGATCGGCAACGCGCGTAAACGGGAAGCCCGCGTTTGAAAAGAGTTCCAGGTTGGGCATGGGCGCGTAGTGAGGATAGCCGCTCAGGTCAAGGTAGGAATCGCGCAGCACGGCGGCTTGCATGTTGATGGGCGTTGTGTCCTGGCAGCCGCCCTTCTTGAGCAACTGGAAGGTGAAATCGAAGGAAAGCGAGTTGGAGAACGGGCGCAGATTCACCACCGGCACCGGCACGTCCACCTGCATTCTCTTCGATGCTTCCTGGCCAGGAATAAGCGGAATGGAGCCCAGGAAGGCGTTATTGATGCGCATCTGCGCGCTGGAGATGGGACCGATGGGAATGGAATTGTAACGATAAACCATCCGCAGAACCGCGTTGGGTTTGCTGGAGTTGTAGTAGAGATCCGGCGGGATGCGGAAATAAACGCTCAACGGGGCCGTGCCGTCGCCCTGCAACTGTTCTGCGGTGGAGTAATCCCACAACGCGATGTGCTGATCGGTTCTAGCCCAGCGCGGCGCCGCATCGGGTAGTTGCTTCATGGGCAGGCGGAGGCTGTCAATGCTCGCCTGCGCTCCGGCTAGCATGTCGCTGTGCAATGCCACGGCCTGGGCTGCCAGCAGCACCTGGTCCGGGTCGGCTCCAGCCACGATCAGAATCTTGCCGTAGGGGTCGATGGGGTTGGTGCGCATGGCCACGGTCGGCATGTTGATGTCAGGCAGATTCAGACCCGGCGGCAAATTGCTTGCGTTATCGGAGATGACAATTGCATTGCCCTGCGGAATGGGTCCGATGTGAACCGGAAAGCGTACCGGCCTGTTCTCAGAAATCATGCCGAAGTAGCTGGTAACCACACCGGCCGCCTGAATGGCTTTATACGACGGCGCGGAGGCAAAGACGATGGGGATGTTCAGCGGCTGAATGACGGCCGGATCGAGGAACGGCATGGGCAGCTGCTTTACATCGTCGGCCAGCGGGAGCAGATCGCCATGAAGATCGAGATAGGTAGTTCGGTGAACGCGGGTCCACAGCGTAGTGTTGGCCGGGTCCTCGCAGACCATGGTGTAGTGGCCGATGAACTCGATGGTGAGCGTGTTGTTGTGCACCAGCAGATCAGCGGGGATGGTGAACTCTGCCTCCGCATCCTTGCTGTCAGAGCCGCCCAACTGCCCCGGCGTAGGCTGGACGGTGGCAAAGAGCGTTCCATTCATCATCAGCTTCAGGTGGCTGAGCTCCGGCAACAGGCTGGGTGAAAAAGCATAGTAGATGTGAATCTTGGCTGCCCGGACGACGTGGGTCTGTGGCAGGGTGAAGTAAATTTCGTGCCGGCTGTCGATGCCGTGCAACTCAATCTGCGGCGAGCCGGCGTCGTTCAGGGTGAACGAGTCGTGGAACTGTCCCTGGGGAACGGGAGCGTTCTTGTCGGGAGCGCCGGAGAGCAGCGCGCCGGCATAGCCCTGAACCTGCCCGTGGAGGTTCATCGCGCCGCCTATAAGAATGGCAGTCAGGGCGATGATTCCCGCGGAACTGGTTATGGAAATAGCACCGGCCTTAGTGGCCTTTGATTGCCTGCTGCCGGACATCATCCGGAAGGCCGCAATCAGGCCGTGGAAGGATATCTGGAAGATGCGCCCGAGGCTGCGCAATACGTTATCGCTTTCGCGGGATTCGCCCCAGCCCAGCCAGGAGTCCGCTCGGGAATATAGCACCATAGTTAGCACTTCCTGTTCGGCAATCGTTAATTCATCAAAGCGCACTCGCAGCACCGTACCTTCAGAGGAGACCACGGAGCCGGGAAGTTCGGTGGCCGGAGCGGGATGCGGGAATCGAAGCATCACCTTCGACTCCGGCATCAAATCCACCTCTTCGGCAAATCGGATGCTGGTGCCGCCCGACGACATATCAATGGTTTCCCCGCTGATGGGGCGCACGTCCGGCAGCCTGGTCTCGATCGAAGTGAGGGCACTGTAATTAGCGGTGATCGGCCTTCCGTCCGGCAGACGGACCGTCACCGGCGACACAACATTGATGCGGACGCTGGTGCGCAACTGCCTCATCTCGCGTGCGACGGCGATGCAAACACCCACAATGACAACATTGAAGGCGCACCACAGCACGTTCATCAGCACTGTGCCCGGCCGGTCGCGATCCCAGATGAAGAAGCGCGGAATGGCAAACAGCAGCCCGGCCAGGTTGAGCACCAGCATAATGATGAACGGCTGCGCGATCCTGGCGTCAAAGTAGGTCTGCCTGACTACCCCGCCCTTGGCGGTCACGTTGAACTTGCCCAGCTTGGGGCTGATGAGAGCCATCATGGTGGGCAGCAAAATGTAAGGCGATAACACGGTCTCATAGATCTCGTTCCAGAAAGAGTGCCGGTGCTCGCCCTGAATGCGGGAGTTGGTGAGGTTTGAAAGCGTAAGGTGCGGCAAGGCGTAGGCCAGGATGGCCGCCCAATAGCCGGGAATGTTGGTGTGGTTCAACAACAGATAAATCAAGGGCGCGCTAAGGAAAATGAGCCGCGGAACCGCATAGAGAAAATGCGCCATGGCGTTGAAGTAGCACAGGCGCTGGGGAAGCTTGAGACCCGGCGCGAAGAGTGGATTTTCAGTGCGCAGAATCTGAATCATTCCTCTGGCCCAGCGAATGCGCTGGCCCACGTGCGCCGAGAGCCGCTCCGTAGCCAGGCCTGCCGCCTGGGGAATGTTGATGTAGGCCGTTCCCCAGCCGTTCATCTGCATACGCAGCGAGGTGTGCGCATCCTCGGTAACTGTCTCCACTGCGATGCCGCCGATGTCGTCCAGGGCCTTGCGGCGCAGCACGGCGCAGGAGCCGCAGAAATAAGTCGCGTTCCAGAAGTCATTGCCATCCTGCACAATGCCGTAGAACAACTCCGCTTCATTGGGAATGGTCTTGTATTGGAGTAAATTGCGTTCGAAGGGATCGGGCGAATAGAAATGGTGGGGCGTCTGCAGCATGGCCAGCTTTGGATCGCGCAGCATCCATCCCATGGTCATCTGCAAAAAGCTGCGCGTGGGCACGTGGTCGCAATCGAAAATAGCCACGTAGGGCGATTTCACGCTCTTCAGCGCCGTGTTGATGTTGCCCGCCTTGGCATGCTTGTTGTCAGGCCGGACTTTGTAGCCGATATCGGCCTCGAAGGCGAATCGCTCAAACTCTGGCCGCCTCCCGTCGTCGAGAATGTAGACATGCAGCTTGTCGGCGGGCCAGTCCATGTTGAGCGCGCCCAGCGCGGTGTAACGGACCATTTCCAGCGGCTCGTTGTAGGTGGGAATCAGGACGTCAATATGCGGCCATTCATCGGGCGAGTCGGGCAGCGCTACCGGAGCGCGCCGCAGCGGCCAGATGGTTTGAAAATAGCCCAGGGAGAGGATAACGAATGCGTAAACCTCCGCCAACAACAAGGCGAAGATGAAAAACGCGTCCAGCGCGCCCCAGTGATTGGCCGGATCCTCAAAGAACCGCACCACCTGCGTAATGCGCCAGAATCCGTAGCGAAAGGTGCAGAACAGCGACATCATCATCAGGCAGAGCGTGATGAGGTAGGAGTCTGAGGCCCGCGCCAGTGCCAGCGAGATCACCAGGGTAATCAGGCCCAGAACCGCCTGTTGCGGCCAGGAAAGAGGCAGCACAGCCAGAAAATAGAAGACTATCGCCGCAGCAAGCAGGAAGAGCAGGCGGAGAAACCTGGTAAGAACATTTTCCCCGGCGCCAATATCCTGCCAAAGGCCCGTTGCCGTCATCGTTCACTCCACCGCACACCACGATAGGTTGAGTTCGCCGGAGCGGAAAGACCCTTCACCCACCCTGCAAGGCTGCCAAAATCTTCGGCCACGCTCGAGTTGGGCGCATAATCCATCACCGTCATGCCCTCGGCCAGAGCTTCACTGACGGCTGGAGCGCGGCGCAGAGAAAACGGAAGCAGGCGGTCGCCCAACTGCTCGCGCATCACCTCGCGCACGTCAAGATGCAGCGGAAGAGAAGAATCGAATTGGTTGAGCACATAGTAAGGCAACGCCGACTTCACACCGGGAGCTCCGTTGTGCTGGAAGAAGGCGTCTATTGAGCTGACGCTGACCACGGAGTTCATGTCAGGAATGATCGGCACCAGAATCAGCGGAGAAAGGCGCATTATCCTGCGGGTGGTTGCGCCTGAAGCGGTAGCCAGATCGACAATCACGCGGCTGATGCCCCGGGAATATTTACCGATCTCGGCGGTGAGAGGCTCCTGCCCCGAAGCCTCGGGAGCCAGGGAATCAGGATCGATGGCCACCAATTGAATAGGTGCATCGCCGCTCGAGCCTGGAGGGCTGAAGGTTCTCAACTGGCCGGGACGCTGATCGCGAGCGCCAAAATAAAAAGGCAGCAAACCGAAGGCCGCGGTATCGATGAGCAGCACCCGTTCGCCGCGTGCAGAGAGTGCGCGACCCAGTGTGGCCACCAGGCTGGTCTTGCCCACTCCGCCGGCCAGCGAAAAAACGGCCACTGCCGGAGCGCGCGCAGCTACAGGAGCAGGAACCGCTTCAGCAGGCGCCTGGCCCCCATCGAAAACACTTCTCAATGCAAACCAGCGTGAAGCCATGCGGTCGCGCGATCCCTGAAGCGTATCTTCAGGAACCGGTCGCGAAGGAGCGTTGGGCGCGGGCGGGCTGGGAATATCCGTACGCCGCTCTGCCGACAGCCACGCCGGACGGCTGCCGGCCTCTCGCGAATCGGGTTGACCCGAGGAAGAGCTGGACGGCACGCGACTGTCGTCATAGACGGGAGCATACTGCGGCTGGCTCGCTGCCGGACGCGACGCAGGAGGAGGGGTAGAGCCCGGATAATCGAACGGCGGCGGCTGGGGCGGATAAAACGGCCTGGAAGAAGGCACAGATGCGGGCGGGGGAGCTTGAGCATAGGGTGCGAAGAAACGGTTCTGTTGCTGCCAGGCGCGCTGCTGCTCGGCTTCCTGTGCGGCCTTTTCCGCAGCCCGCTGCGCAGCCTCCTGTGCGGCTAACTCAACCTGCCAGGCAGCCTGTTGCGCGGCCACTTGTGCGGCTTGCTGCGTGGCCATTTGTGTTGCTTGCTGGGCGGCAAGTTTGGCGGCAAGTTTGGCGGCTAGTTGCTGTGCGGCCAACTGTGCGGCTTGCTGCGCGGCTAACTCCTGTTGACGCAGCGCAGTTTGCCTTGCGATCTCCGCCACGCGCTCCGCCTCCGCAGCACGAGCCGCCTCAACTGCACGAGCCGCTTCTGCCGCACGGGCTGCTTCTGCCGCCTCAGCCTCTTCTCGAGCCCGGCGGCGATCCGCATCAATGGCATCCTGCACACGCTGCCTCGCCTTCTCCCTGGTCTGCGCGCGAGAGGCTGAGAAATCCCGGTACTTGGCGCCATGTAAATTGGCCCAGGAGTAAAGGGTCGCCACATCTTCCGGCGTTTCGAACTGATCACCGTTTATATTGCGATCTGTCATCTGCCACCCTTGGCCGTCTGCTTCTGTCACCCGTTGACCGACCGCCGCCATGATCCAAGCTGAGATTCCATTGCCTGCAAATCAAGCCGAAGACGACACCACGCCGGTCTTCGCCGACTGAAGACGCAACATCTCTTATGCAGAATCCTAGCCGCTTTGCTGTTGTCAGAACAATAACACTTGAACGCTCACCTTCCTACCACTTTCTTGCCATTCGATATACATAAATCGCTTCATTTTCATTGTCATACGACACTTGCAACTTAGGTAATCTGAATCCCGAGAGCACCGGTTACCATCGTGCATCAGTAACGAGTATCGAGGTGGGATACGATGCGGCGCACTCAAAATAATCAGTTTTTATGCCGCCGATCAGGAAACCTGAAATACAGCAATTTGGCCTCTCAGGCTACCCGGTTTCGACCGCCGGAAATCATCCCGCTAGATCCTCAACGGAAGAGCGCGGAAGCGGCAAAACTCTCCCTGTGTTAGCTTTGAAAGAGCGGCTTGAACGAGCTCGTAGCTCAGCAGGTAGAGCAACGCCCTTTTAAGGCGTGGGTCCTGGGTTCGAATCCCAGCGAGCTCACCATCATCCCACCCGGCCGCGAACCTTTCCAGATTTCAGTGGTCTGTGGTCAGTTGACCATAAGCCGTCCCTGCGCAGCGAACGGTCTGCTATTCCCCATTCCCTATTCCCTATACCCTAGCCCCTAGTCCCTAGTCCCTTAGTCCCTAGTCCCCAGTCCCCAGTCCCTTATCCTAAAGATCAGGCCTCGTCCCCATGGACCTCTACGAGAAAATCCGCGCCCTCCCCACCCAGCCCGGCGTTTACCTCTACAAAAACGCCGAGGGCGAGGTCATCTACGTGGGCAAGGCCAAAAACCTGCGCGCTCGCGTGCGTTCTTATCTACTGGAAGCCGCGCAAGCCAACGCCAAAACCGGCTCGCTGATGCGCGAGGCCGTCGATCTCGACTACATTCTCGTCGCTAACGAGCACGAGGCCCTTGCGCTTGAAAACAATCTCATCAAGCAGCGCAAGCCCCGCTTCAACATTCTGCTCCGCGACGACAAAACCTACCCCTACGTCAAGCTCACACTCGCCGACCGTTTCCCCAAGGTCTTCGTCACCCGCCGCCTGCGCAAGGACGGCGCCGCCTACTACGGCCCCTACTTTCCCGGCAACCTCGCCTATCGCATCGTCGAGCTCATCCATCGCAGCTTTCTCATCCCCAGTTGCAAAGTCGATCTCTCCCGCTACCATCCCCGCGCCTGCCTCCAGTACTACATTCACCGCTGCCTGGGCCCCTGCGTTGAAGGCCTCACCACCCCGGAGATCTACGCCAACGCCGTCCGCGACGCGCAGCTGTTTCTGGAGGGCAAGCACGCCGAACTGGAGCGCACGCTCACCGCCCGCATGATGGCCGCCGCCGAAGCCGAGCAATTTGAAACCGCCGCCCGCCTCCGCGACCAGCTCTCCACCGTTCATCAGCTCCAGGAAAAGCAGCGCATCGCCACCGTCGAACAGGACGACGAAGCCGACGTCTTCGGCTATCACTACGAAGACGGCTCGCTGGCCGTCAACCTTTTCCACGTCCGCGCCGGAAAGATCGTCGACCGCCGCGAGTTCTTCTGGGAAGATTTGCCGGAGCTGCTTTTACCCGCCGACGACGACGGAGCACAATCTGACGGAGCACAATCAATCAATGCCTTGAAGGGTACGGGCTTTAGCCCGTACGTTCAGCAGACAAGATCAAGCAGGGCGGGTGCCCCAGGTCCCTCGCATTTGGGGACCTGGGATACCCCGAACCCCAACCAGCCCCAGACCGAAACGCCCTTCCACGCCGGCGCAGTCTTCAGCGCCCTGCTCAAGCAGCTTTACATCGACCAGCAGTACGTTCCCCGCAGCATTCTAATCCCCGTCGACTTCGACGACCGCGAAACCCTTGCCGCCCTGCTCACCGAGCGCACCGGTCATCGCATCGAGCTGGCCGTCCCGCAGCGCGGAGAAAAACGTTCTCTCGTCGATCTAGCCAGCCAAAACGCCAAGCAATCTTACGCGCAGCGCTTCCGCGTCCTCGAACCTTCCCGCAAAGCCATCCAAGAGGCGCTCGCCGACGCGCTAATGCTTCCCGAGCTTCCCCGCCGCATCGAGTGCTTCGACATCTCCCACATCCAGGGCGCTGAGACCGTGGCCTCGATGGTCGTCTGGGAAGACGGCAAGATGAACAAGCAGCTCTATCGCAAATTCAAAGTGATGACCGTACTCGGCGTAAACGATTTCGCCTCCATGCGCGAAGTGGTCACACGACGCTACCGCCGCCTGCTCGAAGGGATCGAAACGCCGCAAGGAGTCAACGAAACGCCGGGGAACGCGCCGGAGGCGCAGAGTTTGTTAGCCCCGCGCTTCAGCGTGGGGAAAAGGAATTCCACAGATTCATTACAGAGTCCCGTAGGGACGGCGCAGGACACTATTGATGCAGAAACCAATAGCCCGTACGTTGGCGATCCAAGAGATTCCGGGGCTTTAGCCCCTGAAGGAAATAACTCTCGCAAGAAAGAACCCGCAACTATGCCCTCGCTCATCCTCGTCGACGGCGGACTAGGCCAGCTCCACGCCGCCGCCGAAGCCCTCGAATCCCTCGGCCTCACCTCGCAACCGCTCGCATCGATCGCAAAACGCGAAGAGGTCATCTATCTCCACGGCAACGAAGACGAGCCCATCGTCCTCGACCGCCGCTCGCCGGTCCTCCATCTCATCCAGCTCATCCGTGACGAGAGCCATCGCTTCGCCATCGGCTACCATCGCCAGCGCCGTGCCATGCGCGACCGCGACTCAGAGCTATTGAATATTCCCGGCGTAGGCCCGCAAACCCGCCAGCGCCTGCTCACCCACTTCGGCAGCCTGCGCGATGTGCAACAAGCCACGGCCGAATCGCTGGCCGCCGTAGTCTCGCGCAAAACCGCCGAAACCATCTGGCTGCATTTCCATAAGACTCAATAGGATGCATAAGCAATCATCTCAACAATTGAATTCGACAGACCCAGTCAAATCCCGTAGGATTTTCGCATGAATTCAACTCAGATATGGCAGTATTTTCAATTGCTGTTTATTCCCGTGTCCTGGGTTATGCAAATACCATTCTTTGGCTGGGGGTGCTTGCTCGTAATAATTGTCGCTGGGGCGCTATTATGGTGGCATAAACCATATCGAAAAGGACTTTGGAAACAATCTTACTGGTTAGTTTTCACTCAACTTCTTTTCTATCCTGCAGTAATGGCTGCGGGCTGGTATTTTCAGTTAGAAGGTCCATCCTATCTGCCGAATTCCAAGAGACAAGCGACTGGTTTCTGGATTATTGATGGTTTGTTTTTCATTTCACTTGCGTTGAGCGTGTTTTGGGTTTGGAGGATCAAGGGATTTCGTTGGTACATATTCTTTTTCGTGGCCGCTCTGCAGTTTTTTCTTTGCAGTGCATGGTTATTCGCGGGTTTTTCGATGACAGGCTGGCCATAGAAATTGGGATTGATTGTGGTTTATAGAATATGTTGTATAATCTTTAAGTAAGGGCAAGATGAGCAAGCCGCTAGCCGAAATCGCGTGGGAGGGCGACTCCAAGGAAGTTCTCAGCGCATTTCCCTCCGAGGTAAAGAGCACATTTGGCTTCTCGCTCCGCAGGCTCCAGAACGGAGAACTTCCGCGCTGCGGTGTGCGACCGATGGCTTCCATTGGCAAGGGCGTGTGGGAGCTGAAAACCGACGACGTCCGCACCTGGTATCGGGTTATGTACCTGTCTCAGATCCGAGGAGTCATTTACGTGCTCCATGCCTTTGAAAAGGACAGTGCGAAGACCGGCCGGCGCGACATCGAAATCGCAAGAAACCGGCTGAAAGAAGTACACCAGCGATTGCGCGAAGGAGGAAAGAACCAATGACCACCAGGCCAACCCACATCACAAAAGGCGACGTACTCGACGACCTCGGCTTCACCCGCGCCGAGGCCTCAGCCCTCAAGGTTAAAGCTGATCTGCTTGACGCCATCCTGCGCGAAATCGAAAAACGCGGCTATACGCAACGCCAACTCGTCGCCCTACTCGACGAATACCAGCCCTCCGTCAGCATCCTGCTCCAGGGCAAAATCTCCAAAGTGAGCATCGAGAAACTGCTGTATTACTCTGACCGCCTGAACATCCGCGTCAGCCTCTCGACCGAAACCGCGAAGCGGCCACTCACCGTCAGGAAGCCGCCAGCCGCACACTCAGCCGGCAGACTAGCCAGTGCCGCGTTGTGAGTAATTCAAGGCTCAAAATGGCTCATAAAACCGCACTCTGGGACCCCTCCGAGTACATGACCACGCCCAGCCGCATCGCCGCCTATCTTGAAGCCGCCTTCGAGGACGGCGACCCATCGCTGATCGCAACCGCACTCGGCGATATAGCACGCGCCAAGGGAATGACCCAGCTCGCCAGCCAGGCCGGAGTCACGCGCGAGGCCCTCTACAAAGCCCTTTCGCCCACTGGCGATCCCAGGCTCTCAACCTTTCTAGGCGTGATGAAGGCTCTCGGCATCAAACTCACCCCTCACGCCGCCTGAATTCCATTTGCAGATAATTACCTTCCCCCGGCGCACAATGTTCATACCATCTCTTAAAACTCGTGCAACCTGCATGCAGCTTTGGGTGAACAGGAAGCGAAGCTCTCCAGTAGAGCGCCTCTAACCCCTTGTTTCTCAAGATTTTGAATAGTAACTTCAACATAATCAGACACTTGCAGCCGATCACCCTCAAGCATCCCTTTTAAAATGAGGAATTTGCGTAAAAGGGCGGGGGTGGGGAGTAGGGGGTGAGGAGATTCCTATTTCGAGCAACATTATGCCCGTCGCCGGGCCACTTCGACATAAACAGCGGCGTATTCCTTCGCTGGGCCGGCCCAACTGTAATTGCGCGCCATTCCGTTGCGCATCAGTTTTGCCCAGCCGTTTTTATCCTGGAACGCCGCCAGCGTGCGATCGATTGCCGCCAGCAAAGCCTCAGCAGTCAAGCCTTCAAACTTGAAACCCGTTCCTGTTCCCAGCTTCGGATTCCACTCCTCGACCGTATCGTCGAGTCCGCCTGTGGCTCGTACCACAGGCACAGTTCCATATTTGAGCGAGTACATCTGGCTCAAGCCGCAAGGTTCATAGCGCGAGGGCATAAGAAAAATATCGGCGCCGGCTTCGATCTTATGGGCCATCGCTTCGTCGTAGCCGATCTCGACTGCCACCTGCCCCGGATTGCGGCTGGCCCAGTCGCGGAAGAATTTTTCATACTCCTCCTCGCCCGATCCCAGCGCCACCACGGCAACATCCCGCTCCGTCAATTTGCCGGCAATCTGCGCCACCAGATCAAAGCCCTTTTGCACGGCGAACCGCGAGACGATGCCGATGACCGGCGTCGAATCCTTCACTTTGTCCAACCCGAAGGCATGCATCAGATCGGCGCTGCAGGCCTGCTTTCCGCTCAGGTCCTCCGGCGTGTAGTGCGTGGCCAGGTACTTGTCTGTCGCGGGGTTCCACTGCGCATAGTCCACGCCGTTCAAGATGCCGCGCAGGTCTGCCGCCCGCTGATGCAGCACGCCCTCCAGCTTTTCTCCAAACTCAGGAGTTTGAATCTCCTGCGCGTATTTGCGGCTCACAGTGGTAAGAATGTCGGCGTAAACCACACCGCCCTTGAGAAAGTTGAAGGTATCGAACTGTTCCACCTTGTCCATGGTGAATATCTCCCACGGAAACAAAAGGCGCTGAGTTGTGGAAGGAGGAAACCAGCCCTGGTAGCCGGCGTTGTGAATGGTCAGCACTACGCCCGCGTGGCTCAGCACTGGGTCAGAGCTGTAGACCGTGCGCAGATAAACCGGAATCAGTGCCGCCTGCCAATCGTGCACGTGAAAGACCTGCGGGACGCCGAGTTGTTTTGTAGCCTCAATCACAGCGCGGCAAAACAGGCCGAAGCGCTCCCAATTGTCGAGATAGTCGCCGTCCTTGGTTCCATAGAGTCCGGGCCGGTCAAACAGCGCCGGACAATCGACAAAGTAGTGCCGAGCACCGTTGATCTTGCCGCCATCCACGATGCCCACGAAGTGGTTGTACTGCTCAAAGGGGATGGTGATGGAGCGGACTGCGTAGGTGCATCCTTCGGGAAGGTGAGGCTGCACAGCCCGGTAGAGAGGCAGGTAAACCGTAACTTCGTGGCCCAGCCTGACCAGCTCCGAGGACAGGGCGCCTACAGCATCGGCCAACCCGCCGGTCTTGGCGAAAGGAACACACTCTGAAGCGGCAAAAACTATGTGCAAGAAAGAATCTCCTTTGTCGAGCGCATTGTCGGGGAGAAAGGGTCTAACTCACGCTAAAGGGCAAGTCTACTACGCTCGCTTTAGAACAGGATGAGGCGGCTCGATCCTCTAACATCAAACATAGCAAATGCCGGCCAAACCAAAACTCGGACAGAACTTCCTCATTGATGCACAGGCCGTCGAGCGCATCGCCGCCTCGCTGGGCGATCTCTCCGGCCACACTCTGGTCGAGATCGGCCCCGGAGCCGGCGCCATCACCGGAGCGCTGGCTGCCCGCGCCGCCCATGTGCTGGCGGTTGAACTGGATGGCGAACTGGCCGCTCATCTGCGCACGCGGTTTCCTGCGGAGAGCGTTACTGTCGTCGAACAGGACGTCCTCAACTTCGACTTTGCTGCGGCCTCAGCGGCTGCGGGCGAACGGCTCGCTGTGGTGGGCAACCTGCCCTACGGTATCACTTCGCATATTCTGCTCAAGCTGGCAGCCAGTCACGCGGCACTGGACCGCGCCGTGCTCATGGTTCAACGGGAAGTGGCGGATCGCATCACGGCAGACCCCGGCTCACGCGACTATGGCCTGCTCTCCGTCACCGTGCAGATCTACGGCCCGGCGCAGAATCTCTTCACGTTGCCGCCGGGATCCTTCTCGCCGCCGCCCGACGTGCATTCGACGGTTTTCCGCTGGCGGTTTGCGCCGCACTTCGATGAACTCGGCCTTGATGAGGAGAGTTTTCTCCCCTTCGTCCGCAAAGCATTCGCTCAAAAGCGCAAGACACTGGCTAATAATCTTCGCGCGGCAGGCGTTGCACCCGCAGCCGTGATGTCCGCGCTGGCAAGTGCGGGAGTCGACCCACGGGCCCGCGCTGAGGCCCTGACGCTGGAAGCATTCGCTGCGCTCTGGCACAGCCTGAATGCAGAAGGGACCGCTTCGACGAATGAAGCAGCCCCTTCTTCAACGTCGGCCGATTAGCGGTGAGTTCCACCGCCGCCGCCTGCACTCGCACCGCCTCCGTGGAAGCCACCACCTCCGCCACCACCGCCGGAATAGCCGCCGCCGGAAGAACTATGGCTCACCGGTACTGACGGATGCGGACTGCCACCGCTGCCGGAACTCCTCGGCGCAATCGAACTCGTCGATCTGCTGCCGCTGTATCCTGACCCGCTGACGTAGCCAGACCCGCTGCCATTGCCTGTCCCGCCGCTATAGCCGGACCCGGTTGACGTTCTCGGTGCCTGATTGGTGATGGTATAGCCTGATGACGTATGAGTGATAAACGCCGATCCCACGCGGTCGTATTGCGGTCGAGGGCTCAGCGGATGCAAAGGCTGCACCGTGTGCCCGGCAATCATCACTGGAGTGGATTTGTCGCGTGGCGGAAACGCGCCAGGCCCGCTGATCGCTCGCCGGTTCACAGCAACCAATCCCATCGTCGCTCCGCCATTTGCCCCATTCTGGCCAGCGTATGCGCGCCGATGCGGAGGCTGTGGCGGACGATAGCCGGCAAAGCCTGTGCCGATGTTGGGACCGCCATAACGGCCATGCCTCCACCAGGGCGAGCAGCCGCCCGCCCCTGGAGCCCACCCCCAACCGAAGCTGTTGTAGTAGTTCCATGTTCCGCAGTGATAGGGCAGGTAGCCCCATCCGTAGCTTGAAATCCACGTAGCACCAAACAGAGGCGTGGTGAGCCAGTAGCCGTTTCCGTAGGGATCCCAGTCGGAGCTCGCGGCATCGTTGGGCGACCAGATGGCTCCCTGGTCCGGCACGTTATACCAGCTTCCATTTGCGTCCAGGTCGTTCCAGGCCGGATTGCCGCTGTCCTCGAAGCCATTCTCCGCGCCTGTCCGTGTGGCGGCCGTGGACGACAGATCCTGGTCTCGATCGGAGTTCCAAGCATCCCATGAATCCGGCTCGATGGATTCAGCCAGATCGTAGCGGCCGGGGTCGCTGCCGCTCATGGTTACGCTCTCGCCGCCGTGCAGGTCCAGAGCCATCGCGCTGCCGCGCTCCACATGCGCATTGCCTGAGAAAACCGCAAGTGTGCCGGGAAGATTGTCGAGATTGATGCGCACGACAGTTGGGTTGGCCGCCGTCACCACTGTGTCGCCAAATTTTATTCGTATCGACCCGGCCTGGCCTGAGCCCTGCAATTCAAAGTAGCCCAGTTCGCCCTCCAGCTTAACCTCCGCATCGCCGGCGCTGCCCTGCCCACGCAGAACCGTCAGTGCAAGGGAACTATTCGGCGAGAGCCGCGCCACGCTGCCGTCTTCAAACTGAACCTCCACCCGGCCGTCATCCCCGGTCACCACTTCGGTGCCCTCAAACAGTCGCATATTCGGAACCGTCTGATCGGCAACCACCTGCTTCTTAAACAAGAGCCGCACCTGCCCGTCCACGCTGCTCAGCCGCAGTCCACGCGCCGGCAAGGCCGCATCATCGGCCAGCACAAGAGGCGCTGAAGAAACTGCTCCCAGCGCAAGCGCCAACAGCCCAGTGCTCAAACCCTTTCCAACCAACCCGCTGCGATTCCCCGTGTGATTCATGGCGTTCCGCCTTCCCATCACGCCTGGCGCCGGACGCAAATCGCCGGTGCTGTATAAATACACTCTTTAGGACACCCTGGCGCTCGAAAAAGTCACATCAAAACCATGCCTGGCAGGTGGTTTATTTCTTTCTATTTCCTATTTCCCATTCCCTGTTTCTCAATTCCATGCCCTTGCAGCAAAAGGGTCTGCGCGGTATGAATGTGGCAGATCGCAATGGCGAGCGCATCGGCCGCATCGGCGGGCTGCGGCGGCTCGGCCAGCGCGAGCAACCGCGCAACCATGAACTGGACCTGTTCCTTTTTCGCCAGTCCGTAGCCCACCACGCTGGATTTGATCTTGAGCGGCGCGTACTCGGCCACCGGGAGCCCGAGCCTGGCCGCAGCCAGCAGAGCCACTCCGCGCACCTGGCCGAGCTTCAGCGCCGACTTCGCGTTGACCGAGTAGAAAACCTCTTCGATGGCAACGGCGTCGGGATTTGAGCTTTCCATCTCCGCAGTCAGTTCGCGGAAAACCTGCTCCAAACGCTGCGATGTGGTGAGCGCCTTCTTCAGACGAATCGCTCCCATCAATTTCAGCACCAGCCGCGGCTCCCGCCCGGTATCGTCGGACTCCACGACGCCGAAGCCCGTTATTTCCGTTCCGCAATCGATTCCGAAGACGCGCACGGCTGTCAGTTTACCGCAG
>Ga0187851_10000466_pt1 | contig 41862 bp, 45 predicted proteins | sample June2016WEW_6_10_FD_132997 | JGI IMG/M metagenome (GOLD analysis project Ga0187851, IMG submission 132997) | Peatland microbial communities from SPRUCE experiment site at the Marcell Experimental Forest, Minnesota, USA - June2016WEW_6_10 | ecosystem: Environmental > Terrestrial > Soil >...
GATTCCCACCTTCCCACAGGCACTACTACGGCGGGCAGATGAATCATAAACAACCCCAAAAATCGGACCAATGTGTAAACCATCTGCCCGGTCTGAAATGTAAAGCAAGTGCCCGGCTGGACATCTCCCATAAAGAAACGGGCTTTCGCCCCTGAGGAAATTGACTGCGCCTTACATCAACCGCGCCGATACCGGACCCATTGCAACGCGCCCTAGTTCCCCCTTTTTGAACCAGGGAATCACAACTTTTTGCAGCGCACTTTGCGGAAAATATCCATCCCCTGGCGCACAATAATCAAATGAACAATGACCAAAGCGGCGATGCCTTCCTATTCCCTATTCTCTATTCCCTGCCCCTACCCCCCTACCCCCCCTATTTCCTGTGTAACTGTGAAACTGTGAACTTTACCGCATCGTCTGGCAGGCATACCTGACCATCTGTTTACAGCAATCACGGAAATGCCCAAGCTATATAACACTCGTGTTACCATTTAAAGCTTAGGAGCTGGCAGACACTTATAGCCCGCCGGACAAGTTCCCCATGAACCTATATCTCATGCGCCACGCCAATGCTGGACTTCGCCGCGAGAATCCCCTTCTCGACGAAAAGCGCGCCCTTATAAAAGAGGGTAAGGAGCAGTGCATCCTCATGGCGCGCACCCTGAACGCGCTCAAGATACAGGTGGACGTGATCGTCTCCAGTCCTCTGAAGCGCGCCCTGCAAACCGCGCAGCTTGTGGGTACGGAGATGGGTTACGATGCCAGGGTTGAGATCTCGCCCGCGCTGGGTCTTGACGCCGAATACGGCGACTTTCAGCGCATGCTCGCGAAATATGTGCAATATGACGGCGTGCTTGCCGTGGGACACAATCCCAATCTTTTCCAGTTTCTCGGCCGGCTGATCGCCAGCAACGGCGGCGCGGCGATTCGCATGAGAAAAGGCTCAGTGGCACGCATCGATCTTGATCGCCATCCGCCGCTGCTCCAGTGGCTCATCGATCCGCGCTCCGCTCGCGCCATTTACGCCAGCGTGCAAAATAGCTCGCGCCCGAAGACCTCGCGGAAATAATCCGCCTCTTTGCGCAGCGACCACAGCTCCAGCTCCGCGCCTGTTCGTCCCGGTTCCAGTTCTAGGTAAACGCGTTTTGGATAGACCTTCACCGCAACCCGCAGCACGTCGCTGGCGCGGTCCTGGTTGAGCGCCACGGCCAGCCTCAGCAGCACCACCGCGCGATGCACGTGCTGGTGCTCGCCTGCGGGAATATTGCGCAGCGCGCGGTCGCCCGGCTGCGGGCGGCTTTTGCCCAGGTAGCGCGCGATGGCCGAAACCAGCGTCCGCTGCACCGGCGTGAAGCCATAAATCTCCGAACTCGAAACAACATATTGCGTGTGCCGGTGATGGCCCTGATAGTTGATGAACTTGCCCGTGTCGCGCAGAATGGCGGCGGCAGCCAGCCAGCCCTCATACTCCGGCGGCAACTCGTGCAGCGCCTGCAGCTCGCGGTAAAGCTGCACGGCGTGGGCGCGCACCGGCTCGGCGTAATGCAAATCCACGCCGTAGCGCCGCGCCGTGGCCAGCACGCTCTCCCAGCGCTGATGCTCGAACTCGCGGTGAGCGCTGGCGCGCGCGTCCTGCTCGGCCAGCATCTGAGCCAGAATTCCGTCGCGCAGCCCCAGAGGCGAATAGCTGAAGCCAGCTAGTCCAAAGCTCTCCAGCAACTCAGCGAAAACCTGCGTGCCGGCCACAATGATCTCCGCCCGCCGCGGCCCGATGCCTTCGATAGCCACGCGCTCGCCCAGCGCCATCGGGACGAGCTTGTCGGCCAGTCTGCGCACCTCGCGCGTGGGAGTAACCCCGGCCACTGGCACGCTCAGCACAGCCTGGCTCACCGCAAGCGCCTGAACCGCCTTGCCGGCCGACTTCTTTCCCGATTTGGCGGCCTTGGCGCTTCCTTCCCGCGCCGCCGTCGCAATCGCCTCGCTCAGCGCTGCGGCAGTGCCTGACGTGCCGATGACGCGTGAAACATTCTCCGGCTGAATTTTGCTGTGAGCCAGCCTCAGTTCGCGAGCAATCAACCGCCGCATCCGCTCCAGTCCCTCCGCCGGAGCCGGATCAGTCGGCAAAAACTCTTCCGTCAGCCGCACCGCGCCCAACGGCAAGCTGATAGTCTCCTGAATCCGTTTGCGTTCGGAGAGCGTAATCTCGCAGCTTCCGCCGCCCAGGTCCACCAGCAGCACACGGCCCGTTGCGCCAGCCCCGGCTCGATGCTCAACTTGAGCCTCGCTGCCTCCCATCACGCCCAAATGAATCAGCCGGCCTTCTTCCAGGCCGGAAATGATCTCGAGCTCCCAGCCCGTCTCGGCTTTCACCATCGCCTGAAAGACCGGTCCATTGCGCGCGTCGCGCATGGCCGAAGTAGCGACGGCCCGAATCTGGTTCACCCCGTGCGACTGCACCGCGCGCTGAAAACGCTTGAGCGCCTGCAGCGTCGCCGCCATCGCATCCGGCGAAACCAGCCCGCACTCGAAGACGCTCGCCCCCAGCCGCGTCACCTCGCGGTCTTCGTGCAGCGTTTTCAATTGATGCGCTGCAACCTTGGCAATCTTCAATCTGCACGAGTTGGAACCTATATCGATAGCGGCAAAGGTGGGCATGACTATCTCGTCTACTCCAAGAGCCTGAATCAATCTCTGCTGCCAACATACACGACCGGACCTTCTCTCCGCAGGCTACCCTGTCCATCCCCTGCCAAGTTATGCTGGTAGCACGGCGAAAAGATCGAGGAGCCAGGCGTTCTCGACAGAGACGACAGGAAGAGACTGTTATGCCAGACCGACAGGACGCTTTACGCACGCGGCGAACAGAGAATCGCATTGGGGGCTGGATGACCGCGTGCTTGCTGGCGGCGCTGCTCTCATGCGCCGTGGCCCACGCCACGGAAAATGGCGCCAGCGTCTATCCGGTCGGCGCGGAAACCGTCCTTCAGGGCATGATGCCGCCTCCGCGGGAAACAGGTCTCTTTACTTTCACCGCCCTATACTCCGCGAATCGGACGGATAACTCCGCTGGTGAGAGTGCCGCGCCGGAGTTCAAGGTGAGAGTCTTCGCCAATGCGCCGAAGATCGAACATAACTGGGGAGTACCGGCACTGGGCGGAATGTTGGCCAGCACCATCGGAATTCCCCTTGTCTATCAGCAGTTACACATCGAGCCGGGTAAGTACGATAAGTTAGGCCTCGGCAATGTACTTCTTGTCCCCGTTGGAGTTACTTATAACAAAGGAAACTGGCACTGGTTTTACCAGGGCGATTTCTTTCTTCCCGGAGCGCCTTACGATAAAACCGCCGTTCTCAACATAGGACAGCATAACTTCGCTGCGGGGCCAACGGGAGCTTTCACTTATCTCGCGAGCAAGGCCATGTGGGAAGTTAGTTCAAAGGCGGACTATATTGTCAACTTCAAAGACGGAACCACAAGTTATCGATCCGGGAACGAACTCACCTGGGAATTCACTACCATGAAAGCCGTCACGAAAAAAGCTTCCATCGGTCTCAATGGATACCTCTACAAACAGACAACAGACGACCAGCTAAATGGAACGCCGGTTGCGGGCGGCAATCGTGGTCGCGATCTGGCTCTTGGTCCGCAGGCGCGCGTCTTTTTCGGAACGCACAGCGCCTTCGCGTTTAAGTACTATCGTGACACCCTGGTTGAAAACAAGTCGCGCGGCAATGCCTTCTGGTTCCAGTTAGGCGTCCCGCTGAACTTTGGAAAAAACAAATAAGCTTTGGTGCACAATCAACGCAGATTGCAATCAGCGCTAATGCCGGGTCGCATCCATCCCCGCCCCATCATGGCTTTCATACCATCCAATCAACCGGCGCTCATACTCTGCCGGCTCCGTATCAATCGCGCCGCAGTGCCCCGCATTCGCTGGCTCCCACAAATTTATAGCGCGGTTATGCGCCTGAATCTCCTCCGAGTTATACCGGGGAAGTTTCGTGTCTTTTTTGCCATGAATCAGCAGGACAGGAACGCAGCTTCCAACCACAGCGTTCTCTGGCGAGGCTTGCTCCAAATCAACTCCATGAATCCAGCGCGCGTCCAGGAAGCCAACCTCCACCGCAGGCCGCATCAGTGTGCGTCCTATCCACGGTCCCGTGAGGCTCCACTCGCCCAGCCGGTCATAAGACGCTTCTCTGAAGTCGGCAAACGGAGACTCCGCCACTACCGCGCAAAACCCCGGCGTTGTCCGCAAAGATTCCAGCACTAGCGCGGCGCCCATCGAGTTACCGAGCCCGTCGATACAACGCGGAGATTCAGTCTGCTTGACCCAATCAAACCAGCCCCTCACATCCCCCGCTTCCTTCAGCCCATAAGTCGCGAGGTTTCCACCGCTCTTTCCGTGCGCCCGCGCATCCGGCAGCAGAACAGCATACCCGTGCCTCAGCAGCAGGTCCGCATAGGTCAGCATGCCTTTTCGGTTTTCTGCGTGCCCATGCAGCAAGATCACCGCGTCGCCATTGCCGGCAACGGGCCTGATGCTCCAGCCCCGCAGCGTAACGCCGTCGGCGGCAGTAATAGAAACCTCACTGAGCACCGCATGATTGCGCTCCGCAATCGCCTGCGCGCGCGCCTCCGCCTTCGGACCCAAAGCAAGCCGCGACGGATGCAGCGCCCACTCGTCTGCCACAATGCCGATAGCAACGCAGGCGGCAAGCCAAACTCCAACAATGACCGCGCTCCAACGGAAAAAAGCGCGCAAACACGTCGTACATTTTTTCATGAATACAAGAATACGTTACGCCGTGGCACTCCATTCCCGATATGCGCAGTCGGTGGAAACCGGGGTGTTGAGCTGCCTCAGATCGCACTCAGGGCACGGTAATGGTGATCGTTGTGCTCACGGGCTGGAGCACATTGCTTCCTGTTTCTTGGAAGACCGCCGTAACCGTGTACGGATAGGTTCCCGGCGTCATACCGAAGGGATTGGTGCCGCCACAGGCGCTGATTCCCCACAGACCAGCGAGCGCGCCCACCGCTAACACTACCAACGCAATCCAGCGCGGGCGTCTGCGCAGCAGACCAAATCCGGCCATAAACACACCGGCCAGCGTCAGGCCCGCGATAGGCAAATAGCCTGGACGTTGCGGCGTCTTGTGCAGGTTGACAGGCACGGGCGTGCCTCACGGCTGGAAGTTGATGACTCCATTCAGCGTCTGCCCGGCCCTGACGGGAATACGGTCGATCGGGCCTCCGCCGCAAATCGGGTACTTGGCCATCGCCGTTCCCGCGTAAACGCAACTGATCGCGATTGTTCCGTCCGCGAAAATCCCCGTGACGGTGTACTGGCTGGAATTGGGTCCCGTTGACGACCATGTGAAGTTGGTGGCCGTGATAGCGAACGGAGTGGCGGCCATCGCAGAGACGCCAGCAAGCGCGCAACTGACCGTCAGAAACATTGCGAAGGGGAAAAGTAAACGGCGATTGTGCATTGCAGTCTCCTTTCCGCTGTTCATGTTATACCCTGCTATTTACTCCAGACGGTTTTTCAGCCTCCAGGCTTATGGAAAATATCCAGCAATTCACCTCTCCCAGCGCGAATAAAATGTTCTCCTGCGTGGCTGCTCCCTGTCGCCGGGGTCGAAGCCCAACTGTTATCCTTGCCTTGATCGTTCAATTACCAATGACAGACCAGCCAAACACCATTTCTCGCCTGCGCACAGCGCCCTCCGCGCTGGCCACTTGGATACTTTTTGCGGCGATCTTTGCCGCCGTGCAATTCGCCTCTCTGTTTACGCCGCCCCTGCTGGACGACGTTGACTCTTCCCATGCCCAGGCTGCGCAGTATTTCGCCGAACACAGCGACTGGATATCGGCCAGGGTCAACGGCATCCGCTATATCGAAAAACCGCCGCTGCCTTACTGGCTTTCCGGAGCCCTGTACAGGGTATTCGGCGAAAATGTTTTTGCCTCCCACCTGCCCAATGCGCTGGCCATGCTGGGTCTGGCCTGGTTGGCGTGGCTGTGGGCGCGCCGCGCATGGGGCGAACGCGCCGGACTCTATGCCGGTCTGGGCGTGCTCACTTCGGTGGGTCCATTTCTGTTTACCCGCTTCATCATTCCTGAGGCGCAGTTGAGCCTCTTTCTGCTCATCGCCCTTTACGGCTTGCTCACCGGCTTCGAACGGGGCCGGGCCGTGCGATTTTACTGGATGTGGGCGGCCCTGGCGCTGGCTCTGCTCACTAAGGGACTCATTGCGCCCACATTCTTTGTCGGCGCGGCCATCCCATACCTGGCCCTAACCGGCCTTTGGCGACGCTGGCGGGCTTTAAAGCCTGTCACCGGCTCGTTACTCTTCCTCGCTATCGCCGCGCCCTGGCACATCCTTTGCGGCCTCGCCAATCCCGACCAGGGACACCCCATCGGCAACCACCCCACCTTCGGCAACGTCCACGGTTTCTGGTACTTCTATTTCGTCAACGAACATTACCTGCGCTTCTTTGGCCAGCGCTATCCGCACGATTACAACAAGCTGCCTTATGCCGCCTACTGGCTGCTCCATCTGGTCTGGCTCTTCCCGTGGAGCCTCTTCCTGCCTGCCCTAGTCGCAGTTGCCTGGAAGACCCGCCACAACTGGATGCAGTACCTCCGCTACGATGAGGACCAGGCCGTAGATCTCGTCCTTGACCAGAACCCTCACGCCGACGTCCCTGAATTGATCTTCCAGCGCAGGTTCCGCGCCCACTCCATCTGGCTGCTCAGCCTCTTCACCGCCTGGACTCTGCTCTTCTTCAGCATCTCCACCAATCAGGAGTACTACACCTTCCCGGTATGGACGCCGATGTTCATCCTCATCGCGGCAGTCCTGGCCGTAATCGAGCAGAACAGTGCTGTCGATCGCGCATTGGGGAGCAAACAAGTGCTCTCCACGGCCTGGCTCAGCTATGCGCAAGCGGTCTTTGCAGTCGTGGGCGTCCTCAGTGCCGCGGCCCTCGGTTGGGGCCTGTGGGATTCGCGCCGCCTGCCCTTTGTCTCCGACATCGGCACAGTGCTGGCCCACCGGGGCGTGGGCGATTACACGCTCTCCATGTCTCACTTCTTTGACCTCACCGGCGCATCCTTTGCCGCCCTGCGCCTGCCTGCCATTCTGGCTGCGGTTACTCTTCTCATCGGACCGGCCGTAGGGTGGCTCTTGCGCATCAAAGGCAGACACCTGGCCGCAACCGTCAGCGTGGCCCTCACTTTGACGGTCTTCCTTGTCGCCGCGCACATCGCCTTCGCCCGCTTTGAGCCCATGCTGAGTTCCAAACCCCTGGCCGACACCATCAGGGAAAAAGCCTCGCCTGCCGACTCCTTCATCATTTTCGGTGACCAGTCCGACGCCTCTTCGGTCGTCTTTTATACGCACACCTTCTTCCAGGGAAGACCGGCGCTGATGGTGAGGCCGCGCTGCGGCCAGCATGGAGAAGGATCCACGCTGCTGTGGGGCTCATGCTATCCCGACGTGCCCAATATCTTTCTCAGCGAAGACCAGCTCTCCCAGCAGTGGGGTAAGGGCAATCGCAAGTGGCTCTTCGCGCAGGACGTCAACCAGCAGAAGGTGGAAAGCCTGCTAGCCGGTCGCCTCTACCCCGTCCAATCCATCGCCGACAAGGCCCTCTGGACCGACCGGCCGCTGAAATAGCAAGGTTTCCCACTCTTGCGATACTCATCCGTCGCAAAAGTGGGAAACTACCCCTGCTAAGGTAAAATTTCAGATTGGTGCACTGCTTTTTCCACGGTTCTTCTATACCTGACCAAAGCTCCGGGGATAGTGGATCGGGTGCAAGAATCGGGCTTTGAGATCGACCACGCCGCCATGACCTTTGGATCCATTCTTTCTTTCGCGCTGGACGCGCTTGCCGTCTTTGGGGTGATCACTTCCACCGTCTACAGCGTGATGGTTGCCTTGGGCGTGCGCCGGTTTCGCCGCTCGGCAGCCGCCGCCAAAGCAAAATCCGGCGCCGGGCCATTTTTGCCCCCCGTCAGCGTCCTGAAGCCGGTGCATGGCGACGAACCCGATCTGGAACAGAACCTTACCAGCTTCTTCCAGCAGGATTATCCCGAGTACGAGATTCTATTTTGCGCGCGCCACAGCGATGACGCCGGCCTGGCTGCCGCTCGTCGCGTTGCCGCGCGTTTCCCACACGTGAATGCGCGCATCCTCACCTGCGGCGAACCTCCATGGCCCAACGCGCGCACCTTCTCGCTGGAGGTCATGCGCCGCGACGCCCGCTATCCTATCCTCGTCACATCCGACAGCGATGTGCGCGTCGGACCCGATTACCTGGCTTCCGTGGTCGCGCCCCTCGCCGATCCCAACGTCGGCATGGTCACCTGTCTCTATCGCGGCGTCACCCGCCACGGGCTCTGGGCGCAACTCGAGGCCATGGGAATGTCCATCGAAATGACCTCAGGCGTTCTGGTGGCGGAAATGCTCGAGGGAATGCAATTCGCGCTCGGACCCTCCATGGTCATGCGTCAAAGCACTGTCGAGAAAATCGGAGGCTTCGAAGAGGTCGCACAGTATTACGCCGACGATTTTGTGCTGGGCAATTGGACCGCAACCAGGGCCGGCGAAACCGTCGCGCTCTCCTCTTATATCGTCGAGCACCATATCCTGAACGCCGCCTTCAAAAAGAGCATCGCACATCAGCAGGCCTGGGCCACCAGCACGCGCTTCTCGCGCCCCATGGGCCACGTCGGCGAAGTGTTGACCTATGCCGTTCCATTTGGACTGTTGGGTCTGGTCGTTCTCGGCGCCGCCGGCCATCTGGCTCTCGGCCTCGCTCTGCTGGCTTTCACCATCCTCGACCGCGTGCTGCTTTGCCTGCTGGTTGCTGGCTATGTAGTCCGCGACCGCGCCGCCCTGCGCAAGGCCTGGCTCTATCCTCTGCGCGACTTCATGGGTTTCTGTTTCTGGGTCAGAAGCTACTTCGGCTCGCGCAGGTTACGCTACCGCGGCGACCCCTATGAATTACTTCCCCAGGGAAGGCTCCGCCGCCTGCCGGATTAATCGGATCGGGAAATGTCAGAACTCGGCGCGATAACCCTCATCCACCCGCAATCGCCCCAATAATCAGCAGCGGTTCCTCACCCGATGCAACCGCATCTGGCAGCAGCGAATCCGTCGCGTCATGCGACAAATCCTGCTCGCAGGCAAAGAACCGCAAAAACGGCCGCCGCTTCTGCGTTACATGGTCGCGAATCGTTCCGCGCAGCATCGGATAGCGGACTTCAAGCGAGTCAAGCACCCGCCGCACCGTCACCGGCTCGCTAACCTCGACCTCGACTTCCGCTCCCACCCCCGCCAGTGTGCGCAGGTGATAAGGCAGAATGACCTTGACTGTTCGCATCGCGCCGCTCATGCCAGCGTCTGCACCTCAACCGAAAGCACAGCCGGCAGGTCGCGCACAATCGGCGTCCAGTTGTCGCCCGCGTCGGCCGAGGCGTACACCTGCCCGCCAGTAGTCCCAAAGTAGACCCCGCACGCGTCCAGCGAGTCCACCGCCATGGCGTCCCTCAGCACGTTCACATAGCAATCCTTCTGCGGCAGCCCCTTGGTCAGTGCCTCCCACTCGTTGCCGCCCGTCCGGCTGCGATAGACCTGCAACTTCCCGTCCAGCGGAAAATGCTCCGAGTCGCTCTTGATCGGCACCACGTAAATGGTCTCCGGCTCGTGCGCATGTACATCAATGACGAAACCGAAATCGGTGGGCAGATTGCCGCTCACCTCCTGCCAATTTTCTCCGGCGTCGTCGCTGCGCATCACGTCCCAGTGCTTCTGCATGAAGAGCACCCCGGGGCGCTCGCGGTGCATCGCAACATGGTGAACGCAATGGCCCACCTCCGCAGTCGGGTTGGGCATAAAGTTCGACACCAGCCCCTTGTTGATTGGCTTCCAACTCTTGCCGCCGTCGTCCGTTCGAAAAGCTCCCGCTGCCGAGATGGCAATATACATCCGCCCCGGATCAGCAGGATCCAGAATGACGGTGTGCAGGCACATGCCACCCGCGCCCGGCTGCCAATGCGGTCCGGTATCGTGGCCGCGCAGCCCCGCCAGCTCCAGCCACGTTGCGCCACCGTCCGATGATTTGAAGAGCGCCGCGTCCTCCACTCCCGCATACACCAAGTCAGGATCGCCGAGCGAAGGCTCCAGATGCCACACCCGCTTGAATTCCCACGGATGCGCCGTGCCGTCATACCACTGGTGCGTGCCGGGCACACCCTCATAGGTAAACTTGTTCCCCACCGGCGTCCAGTTCGCTCCGCCGTCCTCCGAGCGCTGAATCTGCTGTCCAAACCAGCCGCTGCACTGCGAGGCATACAACCGGTTCGGGTCCGCGGGCGACCCCTTCAGGTGGTATACCTCCCAGCCGGTAAACAGTGGCTCGCTCACCTTCCAGTCTTTCCTCTTGCCGTCCGAAGTCAGGATGAATGCGCCCTTGCGCGTTCCCACAAGTACCCTAACTGTGCTCATGGCTCTCCTTTTCTCCCCGCTCCGGCATTCTCCGCCAGACGTCCGCAAGGTCCTTTTGGCGATTCTTGCCCACCCGCGGCGAAAAACGCAAGCAAAATCCACTGCGCTAAGCCCTCCGACCGCCCAGTCGCGCTCACCTGCGTCGATGCTCTAAACTCAACATGATGATGAAGCTTTTTGGCGGTAAGAAAGACAGTCCGGATAACCCCGCGCCCGAGACCGGCCCCGCCGAGACCCCCAAATCCGGCCTCTTCAGCCGCATGAAGCAGGCGGTCTCGCGCACCCGCGAGTCGCTCTCATCCCGCATCGAAACCATCGTCGCCCTCACCCGCACGGTCGATGAATCCACCTTGAACGACCTTGAAACCGTTCTGCTTTCGAGCGACCTTGGCGTGCAAACCACTACCGCCATCCTCGAGGCCCTGCGCGACCGCGCCCGACGTCAGGCTATTGAAGGCGGCGACGAGTTGCGCGATCTGCTCAAGGCCCAGATCCGAGCCATCCTCGAAGCTCCCATCGCCAACCAACCCAGCCCTTCGCCCTCAGATGGCCCTCACGTCACCTTTCTCGTCGGCGTCAACGGTACCGGCAAAACCACCTCTGCCGGAAAGCTGGCCGCCTGGTATCGCGCGCAAGACCGCACAGTTCTCCTCTGCGCCGCGGATACCTTCCGCGCCGCGGCTATCGAGCAGCTTGAAGTCTGGGCCTCACGCTCCGGCGTCGAGATGATCAAAACCCGCCACGGCGGCGACCCGGCTGCGGTTCTTTATGACGCAATCTCCTCAGCCAAAGCGCACAATATCGACGAATTGATTGTGGATACCGCCGGCCGCCTTCACACCAAAACCGGCCTCATGGACGAATTGGACAAGATGCGCCGCACGGCTGCAAAGTTGATTCCCGGCGCGCCTCACGAAGTCCTACTGGTGATGGACGCGACCACCGGCCAGAATGGATTGCAGCAGGCGCGGCAATTTACTCAGTCCGCCGGCGCCACCGGCATCGTGCTCACCAAGCTCGACGGCACGGCCAAAGGCGGCATCGCCGTGGCCATCGCCCAGGAACTCAACCTCCCCGTCCGCTTCGCCGGCGTCGGCGAGCAAATGGCCGACCTGCTGGAGTTTTCGCCCACAGATTTTGTCGATTCGCTACTCGGGTAACTTTTTCGAGACGCAATGGTATAACCTTTCGGAGACACAAAATGCGTCAGGGCACGACTTTAGTCGTGCCGTAAATGCGAAAAAGCAACCGGGCTTTAGCCCCTGAGGGAATATTTTGGCGGACCACGATACCTATTGGATGCAGCGCGCTCTAGAGCTGGCCCGGCGCGGCATCGCCGTCAGCTCGCCCAACCCCGCTGTGGGCTGCGTCATTCTCGATTGCGCAGGTCAGGTTGTTGGCGAGGGCTGGCACGAATACGACCTGCTCGACCACGCTGAAGTCGTCGCTCTCAAAATCGCCACCGAGCACGCGGGCGAGCGCCTCCGCGGCGGCACAGCCTACGTCACCCTGGAGCCTTGCAACCACACGGGCCGCACGCCGCCCTGCGCCGAAGCTCTCATCGCCGCCGGCCTCCGCCGCGTAGTGGCAGCCACCATCGACCCCAACCCCGACGTCGCCGGCCACGGGCTTGAAGCACTGCGCGCCGCCGGAATCGAAGTCGCTCTCGGCGTCTGTCAGTCCGAAGCCCGCCGCCTCAACGAGGGGTTCGCCCGCTGGAGCCAGCACCATCGGCCACTCGTCTTGATGAAGGTGGCCATGACCCTCGACGCCCGCATCGCGCCGCCACCCGGCGAACACACCCTGCGTGAGCCTTACTGGATCACCTCTGAAGCCGCCCGCGCCGCCGTGCAGCCGCTCCGCTGGCAGGCCGACGCCGCTCTGACCGGCGTGGATACGGTCCTCGCTGACGACCCCATGCTCACCGACCGCAGCGGTTTGCGCCGCCGACGGCCTCTGCTGCGCATCGTTCTCGACTCCGCCCTGCGTATGCCTCTCGACTCTAAAATGGTGGCTACGGCCCAGAATGATCTGGTCATCTTCACCGTCTCCAAAGACGAAGCTCGCGCCGCTGAACTCCGCCGCCGCGGTGTCCGCGTCGAAGTGCTGCCCGCCGAAGCCGGCCGCGTTCCGCTCGGCAAGGTCCTCGATCTGCTGGGCGACGAGGGAATCCTGACGCTGCTCACTGAAACCGGAACCATGCTGAACACGGCGCTGCTGGTTGGCGGCCTTGTGGACCGCATCCATCTCTTCGTCGCCCCGCAGATCATGGGTTCTGACGCCGTCCCCGCCTTCAAAGGCATGGCCCACGCCATCCACATGGCCGAAGTAGAAGTCGAGCGCTATGGCAACGACCTCGGCCTCTGCTCGCTGCTCCGCGATCCGTGGCCGGACGACAGGGATCAGTGAACAGTGGTCAGTGCTCACTTAAAGTCATCATCACTTTTTCACAACTGCTATCAATGCAATTATGGTACTTAGCACTGAGATGATCATCGAAATCAGAGCAACTACCCAGAGTCTTGACTCGCGATTCCTGCGCTCTGCTTCGATTACTCGACGCTGTAATTCGTAATCCGGCGCTCGCGGTGCGCGACCGGATGCACTCTGCGTTCGAGGGTCGCCTACAACATCAACGCCAAGTTCACGCGCACGTTCCACAAGTTGGTCGCCCCCAGGAAGTTTGGCCATATCGATCCAATCTACCTCACAGCGCCCAGAATAGCTCAAGCATTCAAACAGCCCCGGGCATCTGATCACTGACCACTGTTCACTGTCCTCTGTAAAATAAAACCATGTTCACCGGCATCATCGAACAAACCGGCACGCTCATCAGTCTGGAAAACCGCGGCGGAGTCCGCCGCATCACGGTCGAAGCTCCCGGCCTCGCCGGCCAACTGCGCGAAGGCGACTCGCTGGGCGTCTCCGGCGTTTGTCTTACAGCGCTGGACGTGAACCCCACACTTTTCCATGCCGATTTGGCCCAGGAAACCCTGGACTGCACTTCACTTGGCACGCTCACTCCCGGCGCCAAAGTCAATCTGGAACTGCCCACCGCCGCCGGAAGTCCACTGGGCGGCCACATTGTCCAAGGCCATGTAGACGGCTGCGGGAGGCTCGCGTCTCTTGAGCCTGTGATCTCCGCGACAGATCCAAAATTTGACCGCGAGACCACCGACTGGACCCTCAAGGTCAATGTTCCCGAGAAGGTGCGTCCGTGGATGGTCCACAAAGGCTCGGTGGCCGTCGAAGGCATCAGCCTCACCATCGCCGATTTCGACGGCGAGACCATCACCATTGCGATTTTGCCGCTGACCTATTGGCGAACCAACTTGCACACGCTGCCTGCCGGCGCTCCGGTAAACGTCGAGGCCGATGTGCTGGTCAAGCTGGCCCACGCCCAACTGCTAGCCGAGAAAAAGCCTGATCTGGAACTGACCGAGGCCTGGCTGGTAGCCAACGGATATTGATAGCCCTTAAGCGCCGGCCCAACCGAAACTGCCCAACCGAGGCCAATCAAGCGCAGACTTACCCTCGGGCGCCCTTCCATCTTCGGCCAGCCGACAGCGAAATATCTGAAAATTTGCGGTTTATTTGAACTGGGTGACAATATCCCAAATGTAGTAAACGACCACGAGCACCGTCGCGACAGCAACGAGCCACTTCATGATCCGCAGCGAAGGCTCAATCTTGTGAACCCTGGCGACAATGGCCGCCTGCTCGGCCTTTTCGTGTTCGAAGGAGTCGTCCAGAAAAATCTGGTCCTCTTCGTCGCGTTGTAGTCTTCCGCGATAAATGTAAAGGACTGCCGTGATCGCCACCAACGCTCCATAAACCGACCACATCACCAGAACAAGCGACATATACCACCTCCGAACATTCCTTCAGCCCCGAAAAGCGGCGGACCCAAAAGAATTCCCGGACCCGCATGGTAGAGGAGCCGTCTCGGTGAACATCATAACGCCGAACGGCCACGCCTGGTCCAATAAAAACTAGAATCTTCGCCTGTCAGTGCCATCGGTGCTTCCGCTGTATTCAAAACGCCCCTGGCCGCAGAAATCGACAGCGACGCCAAAGCCCGCTGGTTCTGCGACTTTACCTGGTTTTCGTGCATCTAACAGGAGCTGGACCGATCTGGGGGCCTTGAATCCCCGCCCGCCGGGCAGTACAGTAAGATTTACCGCACGCATTTCAGTTTTTTGGAGACCCCATGGCCACCACAACCGCAGCACCCGCACAGGACGCCGTCAAGAAAGCCCCCCTCACCCTGACCCCCCAGGCCGTCGCCAAAGTGCGCGAGATCATGGCCACCCAGGATCCCCTGCCCGCCGGACTGCGCATCGGCGTCGAGGGCGGCGGATGCTCTGGATTCCAATACTCCATGGCCTTCGAGAATCAGGCCGGCATGATGGACAAGGTTTTCAGCTTCGACGATCTCAAGGTCTATGTGGATGCAACCTCGCTGATGTACCTCAATGGCTGCACTGTGGACTACGTTGAAAGCCTTGAGGCCGCCGGCTTCAAATTCGACAATCCGCAGGTGAAGTCCACCTGCGGCTGCGGTTCATCTTTCAGCGTTTAGCGCCGCTGTTGGCCCGTTTCTCAGTCAGTTATGCTGCGGCAAGAGGCTCGTCCCTCAAGCGGGGACGAGCCTTTGTTGCGTAGATTTGCTTGATTTGCTCGGGCGTCAAGTACCTTATTGCTGCGTCGGCGTGGATGCCGGAGGGGTGCCGCTGGCAGGCGGGGTTACTGGACTTGCGTTGCTGCCCACTGGGTTGGCCGTACTGCTGGCGGGCTGCCCCCCCATGCCACCCGCGTTGCCACCCATCTGCATCATCTGCTCGGCGATCGGGTCGTAAACAAATTCCCATTCGTTGTAATGATTTTTCTTCTTGTAAACCATGATGGACTGCTTGGTGCTGTTGGGAGAAAAGCCAATAATCCCCGCCCCGCCAAAAGTCTGTCCGCTCAACCCAGTACCAGTTCCAGCGCCCGATCCGGTGTCCGCTCCTGTCGTCGTCCCAGTCGTCGTTGCAGTAGCCGTGCCGCCGCTGGCGCTGTTCGCGTCCTGCGGCTGCGCGGCATTGCTGTTCGCGTTCTGCGCTTGCGCAGCGTTCGGTTCAGGTGCGGCCGGCGGCTGGTTGAAGAAGCTGCTTGCCCCTGTAGGGTTGTTTCCGCCTCCAAGGCTGCTTCCGCCCGGCAGTCCGTTTCCGCCGCTTGGCCCCGTGCCGGCAATCGTCGAGCCTGCCAGCGGCACTCCAAAGAAGCCCATGGCTGTCGGAGCCTTGTTCTGGCCAAACCTAATCGGTTTCCAATCTTCCTTGCCGGTTGTCGGGTCTGAATATTTCTTGCGCAGGAAGCGGATGTTGTTGGTCTTCACCAGCGCATCGACGTTCGGCGGATACGCCCCGAATTTCTTGTAGTAAAGCTTCACGCCTCGCGCGTACTGCTTGCCGCGATGCATGGTCTCCAACTCACGGTCGCGCTGAATCTCCTTGGAAACCTTGGGCAGCGCAATGGCCAGCGCAATGGTCAACAGCGCCACCATGCAGATAACCGCAAGCAGCACGTACCCTTCCTCGGAGGGCTGCGGACGGGTTGGGGCGCGTTTCATCATTCAGCTTCCATCACCTAATTCGCTTGCAGCGGCAGCGTTTGCGTGTTGTTGTAACCCAGATCGGTCACCTGCACGCTGCCCGGCATAATAGCGTTCACCTTGTAGCGATGGTCCACAATTTCGCCAGCTCGAGCCACAAAAATGTCATCCCCGTGAACAAAAAACGCTTGCAACGATTTGTCCTTGGCCTGCGTGTAGCCGAAGTACTTCAGATCGATGGCGGGTGGCCGCGGCTTCTCAGGAATTATTGGAGCCGCATTCGCAATCTGCTGGCCGGGGCGCGCGCTTGCCACTGGCATTTCGATGTGCGCCGGCGCTGACTCGGCAGAGAAAATGTTTCTGCCCGTGCCCAGGTACTCGACCTCTTCGCTCAGCGCCAGCTTGTCGAGATGCAAGGTAGGGTCAATGTCGGCATTGGAAAGCTTCTGCGCCTCCGAAGAGCCGGATGCAGAAGAATTTGTGGCAGGCGTGCGGCCTTGCTCCAAAGCAGGTTGAGCGGTAATAGACCGTGCGGCCGCCACCGGGCGCGCCGGCGTAGGCGCTCCTGAAAAACTTCCCTTGAGCTCGTAGACGCCTACGCAGACGATCACGGCCACCAGCACGACGAGTATATAAACCTGGCGCTTGTTTTCGATTCCCAGGGGCAGGGCCATGGCTATCTGCCCTCCTTTCCCTGAGAGGCAAGCGGCGCAGTAGAACGCTCATCGCCCGCTTGCTGTATGGACGGCAATCCGCTGGCCGCCGCATCCGCTGGCCGCAGCCAGGTAGAAACTTTCAGCCGCAGGTTCACCAGTCCGCCCTGCTGGCCAGTCAGCGAAAGCCCGCGAATCACAAAGAAAGTCTGGTCGCGCTCCAGGCTGTTCACAAAGCGCATGATCTGCTGGTAGTTGCCGGTGATGCCCGCGTCCAGTGAAATCTCCGTCAGGTCGGAGCCGGCAGCGCCTTGCGAGTATTGCACCCGGCTTAATCGCACAGAGTCTTTCAGCGCCAGCTCCCCAATGCGGCGATCAACGGACGAGTAATTCGGCGGAATGCGCTTGGCGTAAAACGCCTGCACCTGCGCGCGCGCATCATCCACGCGCTTGTCCAGGCCGCGCAACGGGGCGGTTTGCAGCTCCTTCGCCTTCAACTGAACTTCTTTGGCCGCCAGCGCATCTGCCGAGCTGCCGCTCGTCGCGGCCCAATCCAGGCCAAAGCGAATCGAGAGCCCGATAACCGCAACCAGCAGCACGGCAAAGGCTGCGTAGTGCCATGTAAGCGGGGAGGCCAAGCGCTCGCGCCACAGGGATGGGGTGCTATTACTCATCGCACGCCCCCTGTATTCGATTTCAATTGTTGGCTCGCTCCATCTTCGCCAGCCGAAGGCTTTTTGCCCTCAGGCTTTTTTTGCGCCTTGCGCTCCGTGGTCACGGCCGGGTTGTACACCGCTTGCAGCTCGAAGGTAAAGCGATTAGAAGCGTTCAACGGCTCCAGCCGGTCAGCCTGGCCCCCTGTCGCTGTCGCCTCGGAACTTTCGCCCACAATGCCCGGCAGCAAAAAGTGTTTCGAATGCTCCAGGTTCTGCACCAGATCGTCGGCGCGGTCGCGCGGTCCCACCACACGCAACTTCAGCGTCGTGCGGCCTGTCTTCTCATCGCTTGTCGGCTCCAGCGTTGCCACTTGTACGCCGCCGGGAACTACATTCTCCAGGTCTTCCATCGCCAGCGTCCACGAGAATGTTTTCTGCTCAAAGAGCTGGTTAAGCATTCCCACTTCGGTCAGCAATCTTGCGTTGGCGGGCTGCCGCATCATCTGATGGTAGCCCTCCCGTTCACGGTTGATGGCGTCTATCTTGCTCTGCACGCGCTGTTCGGTGGCGCGAGCCTCGTCGGCTTTCTGGTGAACGGCGCGCAGGCCAAGCCACAAGCCAATGGCCATCAGCGCGAGCACCGCCATGGCAATGCGCAGCCGCTTGAGTGCCGGTCCAATATCGGTGTAGGGGCGCGTGGCGAGATTGAGAGTAATTCGCATGATTTCAGGCTGCTCCCGCCAGCGCGCCCGCCACGCCCGCCAATGTCAACACGTTTCCCAGCGGCGTTGCGGCTCCGGTCTCGGGCCGAGGCGCCAGATCAACGACGCTCAATTCGGAGGAGCCGGGCGGGAAGATCCAGCGGGCAAAGTCCTCTGCAGTGCTGCCTCTGCCTGTGCCCATGCCGGCTCCAATCCCGGCAAAATGTAGCACCTGCGGACGAACGCCCACCTTGTCCTCAAAATAAGCAGCGGCCACGGCGATGCCGCGCTGCACCTCTTCAAGCCGCTGTTCGGGTTCATCCGGCAAATCGAGCGTGCGATAGAGCAGCAAATCCTGCCCGTAAGTAATCAATGTAGTCAGCGCCAGCGCGCCAGGTTTGCGGCCAAAACTGGCTCATCCGAATCGATAACCCCGAGCGACGCCAGGCTCGTGGGCAGCACGGCTCCCGGCTCGTAGCCTGCCGTGCGCACCGCGCCCTCGTACTCCGCCAAAATCGCTCCCGGCAACACCGCAGCCAACGCCTTGCATTCCGTCTTGTTCTCCACCAGCACCTGGTAGCTCACTCCGGCCTGCTCCACGTCGAACGGAACCATCTTGCGCAACCGGAATCGGATCACCGGAACAACTTCCGCCGCCTTGCTGGGCAACGAATCGAAGTCCAGAACAAAAACGCGCACCACCGTGTCGGGCAGCACCAGCGTAACCGCATGTGTGCGCGGCGAAACTTGTTCGAGCGCCGTTCGGATGGCGTTGACCACAATCTCCGGCGCGCGAAGATTTTCTTCGCCGATGCCCGGCACAATCACGCCCTGCGGCAGCGGTTCAAAAGCATAAACCGGCGGCTGGCCCGGCCCCGGCGTGGCAGCTGCCAGCACGCCCTGCGGCGATAGCTCCACTGCCACCGGCGGACGCGCTCCGGATGCGGAACCGAATTTGCCTTTGCTGAGAATCGAAGTCACTATCTTGACGCCTCGATAAATGTAACCTTGTTGATCTCTTTCAGCGTGGTCAACCCGCGCCGCACGCGATCCAGTGCCGACTCGCGCAAAAAGCTCATGCCTTCCTTCTGCGCCAGCTTGCGCACCTCGGAGGTCGGTTTCTTCGCCAAAATCAATTCGCGAATCGGATCGGTCAAATCCAGCAGCTCATGAATCGCTGTCCTGCCTCGATACCCTGTGCCCCCGCACTCCATGCAGCCCAGGCCTTCGCGAAATTCGAACCCGCGCCAATCGGCCGGGTCCATCCCGCTGGCCCTGAGCGTCTCATCGTCATAACTGATAGGGCGCGCGCAGTACTCGCAGATGGTGCGCACCAGCCGCTGCGCCAGAATGCAGTTCAGCGCAGAAACAAAGTTGTAAACCTCCACGCCCATGTTCACAAAGCGGCCCAGCACATCCACCACGTTGTTCGCGTGGACTGTCGTAAACACCAGATGCCCGGTCAGCGCGGAGTTGATGGCAATCTGCGCCGTTTCATTGTCGCGGATTTCGCCCACTAGTATCTTGTCCGGATCATGGCGCAAAATGGACCGCAGCCCGCGCGCAAACGTCAAACCCTTTTTCTCGTTCACGGGAATCTGCGTGATGCCGCGAATCTGGTACTCCACCGGGTCCTCGATGGTGATGATCTTGTCCTCGTCGCTCTTGATCTCGTTCAGCGCCGCGTAGAGCGTCGTGGTCTTTCCAGATCCCGTCGGCCCCGTCACCAGCACCATCCCGTAAGGCTCGCGAATGTAGCCGCGGAAGCGCTTCAGGTCAGCGTCGTTGAAGCCCACCACGTCGAGCGTCAGGTGGTGGAACTTCTCGCTCATTGACTCCTTGTCCAGCACGCGCAACACGGCATTTTCGCCGTGAATCGTCGGCATGATCGAAACGCGAAAGTCGATCAGCCGATTCTTATACCTCACGCGAAAGCGCCCGTCCTGCGGCACTCTGCGCTCGGCAATGTCCAGTTCGCTCATGATCTTGATGCGGCCCAGTATGGTGCTGTGATGCTCGCGCGCGATTGGCGCCATCGCCTCCTGCAGCACGCCGTCGATGCGGTACTTTACGTGCACCGAATCGTCATAGGTTTCTATGTGTATATCGGAAGCTCTCCGTTCGAGCGCGGTGAAAATGGTCGTGTCCACCAGCCGGATAATGGGGCTGATGTCTTCTTCGCTCGTCAGCTTTTCAATGGAGATGTTTTCGTCGGCGTTTTCGTCGCCCGTCAGCACATCGAAGGTCAGCCCCTCGCTGGCTTCGTCCAGCACGCGTTGCGACTGCTCGGTCTTCTTCAGCAACTCGGTAATCTGCGAGAGCGTTGCCACCCTCGGAATGATGCGATGCGAGAGCAGCCCGGCAATCTCGTCCAGCACCATCAGTTGCGATGGGTCACTGACCGCAATCACCAGCGCGTCCTTCTGTTGTTCGATGGGCACAAAATTATAGCGGAACATCAGCTCCACCGGAACGGTGCGCAACAGTTCGTGCTGAATTTTGAAATTCTTCAGGTCCACAAACTCTGCGTGATAGCGCTCGGCCAGAGCCTCAGCAAGTGCCCGCTCTTCCGCGCTGCCGGGCAACGGCCCGCCGGGAAGTGGAATCGCAAGTTGCGTTGCTTCAGCCATATTTATCCCGGACCTCCGGTGCCCTGCCCCAGCGAGAAGATGGGCAGATAGAGGGAGATGAGAATGAATACCACCACAATGCCCATAACGACAAGAATGGCCGGCTCGATTAGCGCCAGCGCGGCAGTGAGAGCGGTAGACACATCCTCCTCAAAAAACTCTGAAACCGAGTTGAGCATCTGTGGCAGCGCGCCCGTCTGCTCACCCACCGAGATCATCTCACCGGCCAGATCGGGAAAAATCTTTGTCTTGATCAGCGCATCCGCCAGGCTCTTGCCCTCGCGAACCGTGGTAATCGAGCTGATCACCGCGCGCGAAACCCGTCGCGAGCTGATGGAGCGCGCCGCAGTTTCCAGCGATGGCACCAGCGGCAGTCCGCCCGTCAGCAGCGTCGAAAGCGTGCGCGCAAACAGGGCCACCTGGTACTTGAGCCAGATCTTGCCTAAGACGGGCAACTTGATGCGAAACCCGTCGATGAAATCGCGGCCCTTTTCGGTCTGCGAGAAGCGATACCCGCCGAATCCCGTGCCGGCAAAGATGAGCAGAATCCACAGCAGATTGTGGTTCAAAAATTTGCCAAAGGCGAGGAGGTCCATGGTCATCGCCGGTAGCTTCGAGCCCATCTGGTCATACAACGTGGCAAATTGCGGAATCACAAAGACGAACATGAAAAACATCAGGCAGCAAACCAGCGCCATCAGCACGCAGGGATAAATCAGCGAGGCCACCAGCTTCTTGCGGAAGGTGAGCGAGGTACGCTGGAAGCTCACATAGCGCTCCAGCACTTCCTGCAAATTGCCGCTGCGTTCCCCGGCCAGCAAAGTTGTGGTGTACATCAACGGGAAACCGCTCTGCGCCTCAAAAGCCGCTGAAAGCGCGTCGCCCGTTTTCACCCTCGCGGCCACATCGTCCAACTGCGCCGCAAAATTCGCGTTCTTCTGGTTCTTGGCAAGCATCTGAATCGAGCCCAGAATCGGCAACCCGGCGCGAATCAGCGTGAGGAACTGTTGATTAAAAATGAGAAACGGCTCCAGTTTGACCTTGCGTTTCGAGAGCCCTCCAAAACCGCTCCGGGACTTGACGGAAAAGACGTGGTAACCGGCGTGAACAAAGCGGGCGCGCAACTCCTCGGCAGTGGCCGCTGTCTGCACCTGCTCCTGCACGCGGCCGCGCTCGTCGGCCAACTTGATTACGAATTCCGCCATGCCCCTGCCCGCCGGCTCAGTCGCCCCGGCTATTCCCTGCAAATTTCCCCAGTATTCAGGTTACCAGTTTCCGCCCGCTGTGCTCGTAACGGATAGACGCGAAAGGCGCATTCACCGCTCATCAGCGGTAGGCCGGACAAGCCGCGGAGAACCTCGTGAGGGGAGACGAGTGCGGCGGCTCGGAAGGCGCGGCCGGCCGGTCGCCGCTCCAGCCCTGACTCTCAAGCGCTGCTCAATGGGCAAAGGAGCTGTCACGTTTGAGCTAAAAAGCTGATTTCATACCGTGCAATACAGGCCAGTATTCCGGTTCTTCTCCGCCCAAAGTGGATTGTGTACAGGTTCCTCGCCATCCACTCTCGCCCGTGGAGGAAGCCCTGCACAGGAGAACCCCATGAATCTTCCCTTTACGAATACCCAGCTCATCATCGCCGCGATTGCGCTCGTCGTCGTCGTTCTCATCGCAGTTGGCGCCTACCTTGAATACCGCAAATCCAAAACCCGTGCTCTTCGCAACCGTTTCGGCACCGAGTACGACCGCGCCGTTGTTACCCACGGCTCCTCGCGAAAAGCCGAAAACAAGCTGGCTGACCGCGAAACCCGCGTGGAAGCCCTGAAGATCCGCGATCTCGAAGCCACCGAGCGGGAACGCTATGTAGCCGAGTGGCACGCCGTCCAATCCCGCTTCGTCGACCACCCCAAGGCCGCCGTCACCGAGGCCGACGATCTGGTCAACTCAGTTCTTGAGGCGCGCGGCTATCCCAGAGCTGGTTTCGAACAGCGCGCCAACGATGTCTCCGTCACATACCCCCGCGTGATGGATAACTACCGCCTCGCGCACGGCGTTGCCGTCAGGCCCGGCCAGATCGAAGCCAGTACTGAAGAGCTCCGCACCGCCATGATCCAGTACCGCGCCATATTCGATGAGCTGCTCCAGCCCCAAAAGCCCACCGAACATAAAGTCGCTGCATGACTTTGAGTTTTTGCGGCGCAAAGAAGACCTGACATAAGCGGGTGTCCTGGAGGTCCATATCATGGGACTGCTCACGAGCGTAATTCGATCCGCGCACAAGTCGGAACTCCGCTGCCTGCTGCTGGCGGGCACATTCGCGCTGGCGACCACCCTGGCATTCTCCGCCAGCCCAAATCCTGAGACAATCCAGGCCACCTACGCTCAAAACGGCAAAATGATCAGCGTCACGCTGACCATCGACGGCTACTCCAACCAGGCGGACATGCAGACCCTTTCACAGGCGTTTGAAGAGGGCCAGGATCAGGCATTGGTCCTCGCGCTCTCCAAAACAAAAGCGGTCGGGCGTTGCTCCATTTCAGGGGCTCTCAGCTATGAAATCGCCTTCATTCAAATGGTTGTAACGCCAACCGGGCGGCGGATCACCTTTATCACCAGCCGCCCGCTTGAGGCCGGCGAAGACAGCCCGGACACGCCGTCCCAGCTCTTCGACCTGGCAGTTGGCCAATTCGACCTGAATGACACCGACAACACCAAGAGCAAAGGGTTCCTGTATCCGGCAAGCAAGCTCGTGATCGATGAGAAGGGAGAGTTTCACTACGATCTGACCGGCACTCCCTGGTCTCTCGTCAACATCCTCGATTCCAGGGCACCTTCCGGCGAAACGTTAGCCCAGGGCCCCGTGAAATGATCATGAACCGAATTAGCCGCCTTCAAGACCAGGCCTGTCTCCGAATAGCCTGTTGTGCCTGGTGGCCCATCTTGGCCGCGCGTGCCTCAGCTCAAGTAAATCTGATTTTTTCATCAACTGACCGCGACGGAACATTCAAAATCCGCCAGGATTAGTTACCTCTTTGTAAACTTCAGTGCTAACTTCTGTGACTGCGGTTTTGGCTCCCGTAAAGAATGCTCATCATTTTTCTTAAAGCCCGCGAATATACTGCTCGCAAGTCCCCGAAACTTTTCCCCGCCTCCAGCCAAACCTTTGAATGAGGAAAGATTCGCAGACCGAAGAAAGGCAAGAAAACCAGTGAGAAAGATTCCCTTAGCTTTATTCGCATTGGCAACGGCCTTTGCGATTTCACCCTTTGCGTCGGCAGATACGTTCAGTTACTCCGTCGTCGGCGCTGGCGTTGCCGCCGGAGACACCGGCACTGTTACCCTGACGGGCACTGCGCTCGGCGGTGGCATTTACAACATCACCAGCGGCAACATTACCTTTGACGGATTCACGGGAACCGTCATCTCTAACCCGACCCCAGGGCTCGTCAGCTTTTACGCGCCCTCTTCCCCGGACTGGATTTATGCGCCGTGGACCTACAACGACCTCTTTCAGACGGCATCGCCACAGGTGGATGATAAGGGCGGAATCATCTTTGGTTCCCTCGCTGGAGGGCAGCTTGAGTTCTGGTCCGAAGGTGGTCAGGTGTATTTCAATATCTGGACGCCGACAGGGTCGCCGGGGGGAAATTGGGCATTTGATTACATTGACTATCCCTACGGTGTACCGGCCTCTTTGAGTCCGGAACCCTCCTCGCTGCTGCTGCTCGGCACAGGGCTTCTCAGCCTGACAGTTATCCTTTTCCGGAAGCAGAAGGCGCCCGGCGCTACCTTAAACACTTAATGACTTGGCGCTGGCATCTCCTTGCCGCAGGCGTTGACATGCATGGCGTTCACGGCCCGCGCGTGGATGTCCCCGCGCTCGGGCCGGACTCCGATCCTGTCGAGCAGGCCAATGGAATTCGGTTAGCGTGCGAGTCTTCACCGATAGCTTCCGTAGCCACCCGCACTCAACGCTGAAGAGAACAAGTTTGTATACCGATCGCGTTCTATCCAGCAGCCTGAAAGAGGTACGACTTGGCGCAAGAGCTGGTTGTTTCTCTGCCTGAAGCAGGACCTGTCGCGGAAGCCGGCACAAAGCCTGCTCCCGGAATTAAGACTGCTCTGTGCAAGCACTGGCAGTTAGCTGGGTTTAGCCTGCTGCTGGTTGCGGCAGCCATTGGCGCGGTTTCGCTCGAATTCCGAGGCAGCCGTTCCGCGGCGGCTGTTGTGCCATATCCGCACGAGTTGGCGCAGGTTAGCTTTGCCGTAGCCGGAGACGTAATTCCCCATGAAGCCATCCGCGCCGCAGCGTCTGCGGCCGGAGACGGCGCGCTGGGCTGGAGCGCACTCCTCAGCAATGTAAGCGATGTCTTTGAGAAGGCCGACTTCGGCTTTGTGAATCTTGAAACTCCCGTGGCTCCCGAACACACGCGCGGCTCCAAGCCGTTCATGTTTGACGCGCCTGTTGCATTGATTGACGCGCTGAGGGCCAACGGCGTAAAAATCGTTTCATTCGCCAACAACCACGTCATGGACCAAGGCTGGCCCGGCTTCACCGAGACCCGCGAACACCTGCGCGCCGAGGGGCTGCTCTTTGCCGGCTCCGGCGACACGGCGCAAACAGCATGGCAGCCCGCCATCGTCGAGGACAATGGCATCAAGGTGGGCTGGCTTGGAATGACGCGCTGGCTCAACGGCAATCGAAATCCCGACTCTCAAGACCAGCCCCACGTAAATTTTTTTCCTATCCAGGCGAGTCACCCGGCGCGCCGGGAATGGACGAGGCTGGAGTGCTCGAGGCCATCAGGAAAGCGCGCATCCAGTGTGACCTGCTGGTGATTTCCATCCACTGGGGCATCGAGTACGCGCCCGCGCCGCGTTCTGAAGATGTTGAAACTGCGCACAGGATGCTCGATGCCGGAGCCTCTGTAATCGTGGGCCATCATCCGCACGTTCTGCAACCAGTCGAGACTTATCGCACCGCAGACGGGCGCAGCACGGTCATCTTTTATTCGCTGGGCAATTTCCTCTCCAACCAGTCGCGCAGTTATGTTGACGGCTTGATGCCCGACCGGGAAGGCGACCCGCGCGACTCAATGATTGGCCTGTTTTCCGCTGTGCGCAAAGATTACGGGCCGGGTGGCATCCGCGTCGAGCTGGGTCATGTGGGCGTTCTGCCTGCATGGGGCGAGAACAACCGCAACGAGCTGGCTGCGGGTTACACAAAAACGCCTGTGATTCACCCTGTGCTGATCGACCGCGAAATACCGCGCACGGAGGCGAGACTGGACGAATTAAATAAGCTGAACACGTCCGCGACGCCGCTCTCTGCCGCGCAAAAGCAGGAATTCATCGAGCTGACCAATCAGATGAAGCTGCTCGACGATCGCCGCAAGCAAATCGTGGCGCGCCTCGGCGATGAGTACATCACAGATCCGCCCAGGCTCGCGGCAAGGCCATAAGCAAGTTTGAAACACCAGGCAAATGCCTGCGTGTTTCCGTCCGTTTATGGCCGGTTCTCTATGTCGTTTTCATCGCCGGATAGAGGTTCGGGGCGGCGTTCCCCATCCTTCGGCCTCTGTCGGCGGACCCAGGCCAGATCGAGCCGGGAACAGCCCGCACCACGCTGCTCCAGCTCTGCCGATGCGCCTGTGTAGCGGAAGTACTCCCGCTGTGCGGAGGTGATCTTCAAGCCAATCTCGCCAATGGATTTCATGCGCATCCTTCAGATGCTCCCTGCTGGTCAGCGACACGGGTGTTGCTACCGGCTTTTGCCGAAACAGGCAAGCAACCGATTCCACAAGGAGCCAGTCCCAGCTCGGTCGGCCTGTGCCGCCTCGAGATCATTCCGGTCGTCGGAGAGAATCTGCCACAAAGCCGGACCCTGAACCTCCCAGTCCGCGTGGCCGCAGCCATCGCACGCATACTCCCGAATATCGCGGCCTGAGGAGGTGTCCTTCTCCGTCATCCGCATCTCGTCACCGCATTTGGCGCAGATCATATTCCCTTCGGCGGCAAGTAGGCTCCGGGCCTGGCCAGGCGATTGTAAAGCCACGCAAGGATCCCTCCACCGATCATGCCGTCCAGTATCGCGTAGAAAACTGCGATCCCAACGTCAGCGAAGTTGCGGTTCGCATGGTAGCCGGGGTAGATGGAGGCCAGAACCTCGAGAAAATGCTGGCCGTAGCCGTCAATAATCAAGTTGCCCACACCCACCAGCAAAACGCACCCGCCCCACAGAATTGCACTTGCCAGTGCCATAGCCCTGATGTTGAATCTCATGGGTTGCTCCTTGGAAGAGGATTTTACTCCAGCGCAAATTACATGGTCCGCGCTCGCGTCGAATCGCAGCTTTCAACGATCGAGTCGGAATACCCCGAATTCGACGGCCTGTGGTTTACTGCACCGTTCCCTGTGGCCTTAATCGACGCAGATCCAGCGCGCAGGCAACGGCATTCTGCGCCTGCAGGCGCAGGTTGTCCGACGCGGCCCAGAGCCACAGGCGGGAGACCTGGCTGGAGTTGCGCGTCCCCTGCTCCGGACGCAGCCGAACCAGCACGTCATTCTGCCCCGTAGCGGCCAGGTTCGAGGGCGAGTCGGTGTCTTCGAGAACCAGATCCAGATGGCCTCCGCTCAAAGCCTCTTCGATGGTGGCAATCTCCGCCGGCCGCTCCAGTTCGATACCGATCGAGAAACTGTGGCCGTGGAAAACCGGCGCGTGAACCACCTGCAGGGCCAAAACGGGCCAGCGGCCGGCAGAGAGCGCGTCGTAGTGCCGGCGAACCCGCGCCTCGACCGCGCCCAGGTTGACCTTCGAGGCCTCGCCCAGCCCGGCCAGCAGGTTATAAGCCGCCTGCGCGTCATATAGCTCCCGCGGCAGCGATTGAAAGCTGAGCAGATTCACGGTCTGCTGGTGAAGCTCGTCCAGCGCCGCGCGGCCAAATTCGCTTGCCGGCTCAAGCAGCGTGGCAAATGTTGCACGTACCGGAGCTGCCTGCTGGAGCCGTTCGAGCACCAGCGCCAGCGCCAGCGCCGCCGGGTGCGCCGGAACCACCGCGGGGGTAAACAAGTCAGCGGTAACCGCCTCGGAGCCCAGCCAAGGCGCACGTACCAGCACGCCCGCCTCCTGGTCGAGAGCGCCTGAAAGGTCAAGCACGGTTGAGCCTGCGCGTAGCGCATCGCGCCAGTGCTTGCGGGTCAGGTCTTCCGCGCCGCAGAAAAATGTGAAATCCACGTGGTCGAAAGCGTCCGGCTCTATGGCCTGCACGAAGGTGATCTCGTCGCCCACCTGATCCAACTGGCCCTGCACCTCGTCCTCGTCAAGCAGCAGAAAGCTCGAAGCCGCCAGCGGCGACTCTGACAGGGCATCCTTCAACTCCCGGCCCACCAGGGAAGAAGCTCCGGCAATGGCGATTTTGTACACAGGCGTCCTCTTGTTCGATTTGTCCGATTAGTTCACTGGCGAAAATCTACAAGCGGCCCAGCGGCTTCGGTTCTGTCGCGTTGGGTTCAGTCAAAGCTGCAACCGGATGCTTGCGCCGCCGCCGCGACCACGAGTATGCCGCCCGCGCCCAAATGCCGCTGAACATGTAAGTCAGCGCCCATAGAAACATCACCAACTGGGAAAATTTGAAGATGAAAAACATCGCAATCAGAATGAGAAAAATAACCTGATAAGGATGACGGTGGGAGAGGCTTAGCTCCTTGGCTGACCAGAATCGCCAGGTGCTGACCATAAGAAATCCACTGGTGCCCACAATCCCCAGCCAGATAAGAGCAACCCACCAGGCCTCGATGGGATATCCGTACTCAAAATGTACGCAAGCGGCCAGCAGCCCTGCCGCAGCCGGAATCGGCATGCCCACAAAATACTTCCGGTCCGGCCGTCCCGGATTACGCGGCTGCGCGTCATGGCTGATGTTGAATCGCGCCAGTCGCGAAACTCCGCCAATCAAAAACAGAAAGCAGATAAAGGCCCCGGCATGGAGGATGTTTTCGTGCAACTGAGGACTGACGGAGTCCGGCAAAAAATGGAATCCCCAGATGAGCGCCAGCAGGCTGGGCGCCACGCCAAAGGTAATCGCGTCGGCCAGCGAATCCAGTTCCTTGCCAAAGTCGCTGCACGTGTTGGTCATGCGGGCAATGCGGCCATCGAGCGCGTCGAATGGGATTGCGAAAAGGATGGCAATCGCCGCCCAATCCAGATGCATATGCGCGTTGCCCACATCTACCAGCGATTTGATCGTCTCGGTGATAGAGAAATAACCGAGGGCGATGTTGCCCACTGTAAAAAGTGAAGGCAGAACGAACATACCGCGGCGCAACCGCGCCCTCGCGTTGGCCTTTGCTTGTGCGGCATCGCGGTACATCATGAGCGGCCTCCGTCAGACTTGTTTGGAAGCGCGTTGGCGCTCATGGATTGATTCACCGTTGATACAGCAAACGCCATGGCCGCCAGCACGCTCTTGCCGCCTTTCACGCGCTGGCCAACCTTCACGCGCAATTCAGCCTCGGCCGGCAGCAGCACATTCACGCGAGAACCAAACTTGATGAGGCCCACGCGCTGCCCGCGTTCGACTTTGTCGCCCTCGTGCAATTTGAAAACGATGCGTCGCGCCAGCAGTCCGGCAATTTGCTTGAAGGTGATCTCAACTCCGTCCTCGCCGCGCACCGTGGCAATGTTCTGTTCGTTGCGGTCAGCCGATGCGGGATTCATGGCGTTCAGGTATTGGCCCTTCTGGTAGCGCACGCTGGTCAACACGCCGGCAACGGGCGAGCGGTTCACGTGCACGTCAAAAACGCTAAGGAAAATGCTGATCCGCTGCCGCGGTCCTTCGGGAGTGGCAATTAGGACCGCTTCGGTCACCAGCCCGTCTCCGGGAGAGACAATCAGGCCGGGTCCGGTGGGAATCGTCCGCTCGGGATCGCGGAAGAACCAGAGAAAAAATACCGCCAAAAGCACAGGCGCTACGCCCCACGCCCAGTTGCCTGTGGCCCACGCCAGCACAATCGCCACCGCCAGCAAGCTCAAACCGTAGATGTAACCGTCACGAACCATTGTCCTAGACGATTATACGGTGATTCCACTCAAGTGCCGATTGAGCCGCCCGGCCGCACGTAGATTCAGGCACACACTCACCCTTCAAAGGCCGAACCTGAAGGGCGCTCGGGCGATTCGCCTGCGTTCATCGATTGCTTCAAGACCTAAGCCACAGCCGGCTGCCTGCGTTCCAAGGCGAAAATCAGGTCCTTGGCGTGCAGCTTCAGCTTCTTCAGCTTCACTTCCTCAAGCTGTTCTTCTGTCGAGAGATAGGGCTTTTGGAGCAACTCTTCCAACCGCTGAGCGTAATTACGATGTTCGGCATGCAGGCGATCTATTTCTGCGCTCAGCGTGGAATCCTGTATTTCATCCATCAAGCACCTCCGTTTATTAAGGAACAATTACATATATCGCCGTCGAGGCGCAACGGGCAAGTCCAAAAGGGAACAAAAGTAACGCTTCTCTGTGGAATTCATCCCGAAAACCCCTCTTGCGTGACCGCAATCACGCTGGCTTCGTTTTAACCGTCACAGCGCTGCTAAGTAAGCAGCTGAGGACGGAAAGTCGCCAAGCCGCAGGCGCATCAGAATCGCATCTTCAACAGGATCATGGTAGTAGCGCACTCTGCGTCCAGTTTCCGCAAAGCCCAGCCCCCGATAAAGTCCCAGCGCCGGCTGATTCGATGCGCGCACCTCTAGAAAAACCTCTTTAATCCCGGCCTTGCCAAGCTCAGCAGTCAACTCGGCAAAAAGCCTCCGCGCCAGACCTTGCCGCTGAGCCTTCGCAGCCACAGCGATTGTCTCCAGTTCGCCCTCCGGCGGCATCAGACTCGCCACGGCAAAGCCCTCCACTACGCCCATCCCCTCGGCCACCAGCGAAATCCGCCTTGGCTGTGCCGCGGGGTCCAAAGCTCGCTCCAAAGCCGTCCGAGGCCACTGCGGCGCTTCCTTCAGGCTCTCGGCGATCTCCATCACCCGGCCGAGATCCGTGGGCGTCATGCGACGGATGCGCACTTCTGCGAACGCGGATTTCACGCCCCTTGCGGCCCCAGTGCAACACCCTCTCCGAAGATCTCAGCGTCGCTCCGGCGCAGATAATGCCCATCCAGCATCGCCAGGTCAACAGAGTCCCCTTGAGCCACCCTCGACGCGCACAGCCGGAGCGCATCGCCGGCAGTCGGCGCCGCCGTTCTGACCAACTCCGCGCCCGGCCATGCTTCACCGATCACGAGCACGGCAGCCTCGTCGCAGAGTGCAATCCGCGCCGGCGCAGATTCAACGGCTGCCAGCTCATGAGTTCCCGCCAGCATTTCCCTTGCCTGCTCGCCGGCCACATCCAGCCTTAAATAGACTTCATGCCGATGCGCATCCAGGGCTGCCGAAGGCACACCAGCCTTCGCGGCCAGCACCTCCAGCCGTGAAACGGCCACCACCGGAATCTGTGCGGATTCAGCCAGACCCTTCACCGCAGCCAGCCCCACTCGCACGCCGGTAAAGCTGCCCGGCCCATTCACAACCACAATCGCGTTGAGCTGACCAAGCCGCATCCCGGCCCCAGCCAGTAGATCGCCCACAGCCACCACCAAAGTAGAGGAGTAGTGTTGTCCTTCCAGCTCAATCTGGCCCAGTACTTCAATAGCCTGTCCGCACCACCGACCCAGCGCCACTGAACCAGTGGGTCCGCAGGTGTCAATGCCAAGCAGAAACGTCGACTCAGCCATGAGACCCCTCTTATACCGCCGCCAAAGCCTGCTCCAGGTCGGCGATCAGGTCTTCCTTGTCCTCAATGCCCACGGAGAGCCTCACCAACCCCGGCGTGATGCCCAGGGATTGGCGCTCAGCATCGCTCAATGCGGCATGGGTTGTAGTGGCCGAATGGGACGCCAGCGACTCGACTCCGCCCAGCGATTCGGCGCTAAGAAAGATCTTGAGCGCGCCCAGAAACCGCCCCGCCGCCTCTTTGCTCCCCAGGTCAAAGCTCATCATCGAGCCAAAGCCCTTCTGCTGCTTCACCGCCAGGGCGTGCTGCGGATGCGTCGCCAAGCCCGGATAAGCCAAGCGGCTCAGCTTCGGCTGCGTCGAGAGAAAATGGGCCACGGCCCTGCCGTTCTCCTCGTGCTGCTTCATGCGCAGCGGCAGCGTCTTGATGCCGCGCAGAACCAGGAAGCACTCGAAGGGCGACAGAATCCCTCCGGCGGCTTTCTGCACCAGGTGAAACCGCTCCTTATGCTCCGGCTTCGAGCCGATGATCGCGCCTCCCAGCCCGTCCGAGTGGCCGTTGAGAAACTTGGTGGTCGAGTGCATCACCATGTCCGCGCCCAGCGCCAGCGGACTTTGCAGCACGGGCGACATGAACGTGTTGTCCACACTCACCTCAATACCTCTGGCGTGCGCTATCTCGCAAATCGCGCTGATATCGGTGAGAGACATTAGCGGGTTGGTCGGCGTTTCAATGTGGATGAGCTTCGTTGCGGGGCGCATGGCGGCAGCCACAGCCTCCGGCTTGCTCGTATCCACGTATTCGATTTCGATGCCGTAGTGGCAGACGACCTGGTTGAAGAGCCGCGCCGTCCCGCCGTACACGTTGTGCGAACAGATCACGTGATCGCCCGTGTGCAGCGTGGCCACCAGCGCGTAGATGGCCGCCATGCCGCTGCCAAATGCGTGTCCGCTCGTCCCGCCTTCGAGCGCCGCCAACGCCTCCTCCAGCCGGTCGCGCGTTGGGTTCCCGGCGCGCGAATAGTCCCAGCCCCGATCCTCGCCAATGCCGGTCAGCTCAAATGTCGATGAAAGGTAAATGGGCACATTCACGGCGCCCGTCAGCGGGTCGGGATACTGCCCCGCATGAACGGCGAGGGTCGAGTATTTGTAGTTGGACATGATCAGCCTCTTCGTTTCTAGCTTATCGCGGCGAGCGTGTTTTAGGTTCGATTACGTTGCGATGTGAAGCCGAATGCGCAGCTTGGCCTTTGCAAAACGCCGCAGAACCACTGTGATGCGCATGGGATCGAATCCATTCGCTTGCACATGAAGATAATGAGTGGTCCCGGTCTTCGCTTCGAGAAACGCAAAGTGCCCGGTTGAGTCGGTTGTCGTAGAAAGCAATACACGATTGAACGCCGGGTCGCAGTCTTCAATTGTTACGCCGGAGACAGGAGCGCCGGTCGAGTCAACAACGACTCCAGCCAGCTTCTCGGCACACATCGGCTTCTCCAATATGAGGAGTTCCACTCCAGCCAACGCTGGCAACGCAAAGATAAACAGGAAAGCGAAAATGCCGAGCCGTACCCCAATCCGCCGCATAATCCCTACACTCCGCCCTCAAAGATCTTCTTCGACAAATATCGCTCCGCCGAATCAGAAATAATGGTAGTAATGCGCTTGCCCGGTCCTAACTCGCGGGCTAACTCCACCGCCGCATATACCGCCGCGCCGGAACTGGACCCCGCCACTAATCCCTCTTCTGCCGCCAGCCGCTTGACCATCGCGAACGCATCTTCGTCGCTGACCTTCACAATCCGGTTGCAGACCTCGCGATGAAAAGTCTCGGGGATGAAGCTCACGCCGATGCCTTCCACCTTGTGCTTGCCCGGCGTTCCTCCTTGCAGAATGGAGCCTTCAGTCTCCACGGCCACGGTAATCACGGCCGGATTCTTCTCCTTCAAAAAGCCCGCCACACCGGAGAAAGCTCCGCCCGAGCCAACGCCATTCACGAACGCATCTACGCGACCCTCCATCTGCTCCCAGATCTCCGCCGCAGTGGTGTCATGATGAAACCGCGGATTGGCCTGGTTCTCAAACTGCAGCGCGGTAAACGAGCCGGCAATTGCCGCTCCGGTCTCTCGCGCGCGCTGGATGGCGCCGCCCATGCCCTCATCCACGGGCGTGCGCACCACCTCCGCGCCGAAGCCGCGCATCAGAATGCACTTCTCCTCAGCGAAGCCCTCGGGGACAAACAACTTCACTTTGTAGCCGCGATTCACGCCAATTAGCGCCAATCCCACGCCGGTGTTGCCTGCCGTGGCCTCGATGATCGTCGAGCCCGGATGCAGCAATCCACGCGCTTCGGCGTCCAGAATCATGCCCAGTGCGGCTCGGTCCTTGATGCTGCCGCCGGGGTTGAGAAATTCGAGTTTGGCAAAGACGGCGGCCGCCGGCTGCGGCGCAATGCGCGTCAGCTCCAGCATCGGCGTCGAGCCTACAAGTTGCGTGATATCGGCGGCAATACGCAAGGCGGGCGAAGTTAAACGTGTGGTTTCCATGCGGGGTCCAGTTTATACCGCCGGGCGAACGACCCGCTCTAATGCCTCTCCGGAAATGCCTCTTGCCTGACGAACCCCGCTGTCGGGAAGTAGCCGGTGCGTGTGCGCACCGTGAGCCTGCCGTGGTGCCTGGCTTTGGCCGTAACCTCCACCCGCCGAAAGCCCGGTTCGCCGGTCGGCTTGGTCGAGTGGTATCCCAGCACGTATTGGTTGCGGATGTCGCGCGCCACCTCGGCCGCGATCTGGTCAACTTCTTCAATGTTCTTTGGAAAAAACGCCATGCCGCCGGTCTCGGTCGAAAGCATCTCCAAAGCTTTGCGCGCTTCTTTCACCTCGGAGCGGCTCATGTCTTCGTCGCCAAAGAGCAATCCAATCGAATAGATGACCGGCCCTGATAGTTGCTGAACCCGCCGGATGGCCTGATTCTGGCTGATCGTCGAGGCGTTGTCGTCCCCGTCGGTGATGAGGACGATCACCTGCTTGGAGTGTTTGGCGTCGCTCGCCAGATGGTCGGCCGACGCCGCCACGGCGTCGTAAAGCGCCGTTCCACCGCGCGCCTCAATGTGACTCAGTCCTTCGCGCAGCTTGTTCACGTCAGAGGTAAAATCCTGGTCGATGAAGGCCTCGTCAGAAAAGTTCACAACGAAAGCCTCGTCCTGCGGGTTGGAAGCCTGAATCAGGTCGAGCGTGCTTTTGTTTACCGAGCGGCGCTTGGTGCTCATTGAGCCGGAGTTGTCCACCACTAGCGCAATCGAAACCGGAAGATCGGTGTGCAGAAAACTGATAAGCGTCTGCGGAACCCCATCCTCCAGCACCTCGAAGTCTTCTTTAATCAGGTCTGGGACCGGCTCTTTGCCTTCGAGCACCGTGCAGTTGAGATCCACCTCGTCGACGTCGGTGTGCAGAACGTAGCCCTCGCCCAGCTTGAGCACAGCAGGAGGCGCTGGCGGCTCGCCGTCCGGTGAGCGCACCGGGTCGCGATCCACCGTGAGCGATGGCGTCGTCAATGGAGATTGCGCAGCAGGCGGAACTTGCCGCGCTTCGGATGAAGCAGCCTGGCCAACTCCGTTAGCTCCGCTAACGCCGCTCGTCGATGGCGGTTGTTGCGCGGTGAGCAAGAGAGCCGCACCGGCAAAAAGAAGCGCGGAAACCGCGTGATAGTGAAAGCGCATGGGAGACGGTGCAAGCATAGAAGATAAATTGAAGCAATCCCATCGAGGATTGGCCTTCAACTTCACTTTACGCCACTTGCCGTTCCCGGTCAGTCTGTGGCCAGTCTATGAGACGGCCTCGCAAGCCCGCAAAGACCGCTGCGATACAATCGACCCATGCGCCGAACAGTCCGGGAGTGTGCAGGATGGGGCTTTCGAGCGTAAATTCCGCCTCTGGACCAGGGAGCAAGACCTTCCTCATGGCTAATATTTTCCCCTTCCGCGCCTGGCGTTACAATCTCTCCGCCGTTCAGCTCGATGACGTAGTAACTCAGCCTTATGACAAGATTTCTCCCTCCATGCAGCAGGCTTACTACCTGCGCAGCCCGTTCAACCTGGTACGCATCATTCTGGGCCTGCAGGAGCCGTCAGACGCCGAGCGCAGAGAAAGTGTTTATACCCGCGCCGCGCGCGACTTCACCGCGTGGCGCAAACAGGGCGTGCTGGTGCAGGAGAATGACCCGTGCATCTTCGCCTACGCGCAGCGTTTCAAAGTGCCCGGAACCGAAGTCATTAAGGAACGGCGCGGATTCATCGCCCTCGGCGGCCTGCACGACTACGCGGAAAAGATTGTCTTCCGCCACGAGCAAACCCTCAGCAAGCCCAAGAGCGACCGCCTCAACCTGCTCAAGGCCACGCACGCGCACTTCGGGCAAATCTTCATGCTCTACTCTGACCCGGCTGCCAGCGTCGACAAGATCTTGTATGACGGCGCAGGACGTGCAGATGCCGAAGTCACTGACGAATACGGTGTATTACACCGCCTGTGGAAGGTCAGCAATCCAGCCATCATAAACAGGTTGTCAGCGGCCATGGCCGATAAAAAGCTCATCATTGCCGACGGTCACCATCGCTATGAGACCGCGCTGAATTACTCCAAAGAACACGCGCCGGCAAAAGTCGAATCGAGTGCCGCCGGCTTGCCGCAGCCCGCGTACCCTGAAGCCGCGGTTATGATGACCTTCGTCAACATGGGCTCCGACGGGCTGGTGATTCTGCCCACGCATCGCGTGGTTCACAGCCTGGCTAACTTTGACCTAGCCGCCTTCACACGCGCCGCCGAAGAGTTTTTCACTGTCACTTCACTGCCCGCGTCTGACAGTTATATTGCGACGCTGACTCGCCAGCAAGGCACGGCGTTTGTCGCCGTAACTCGCGCTGGAGCTTTCCTGTTGTGCGCCAAACCCGAGCCTGTGGCCGCCGCGCTGGCCCACCTGCCCGAGCGCCAGCGCTCGCTCGACCTGAGCTATCTCCACTCCATCGTGCTCGACCGTCTGCTCGGCCTCGACGCGGAAAAAGTTCGCGAGCAAACCAATCTCCGCTATCTGCGCAATGCGGCAGAGGCCGTCGAACAGGTTCGCGCAGGCGATGCCGACGCCGCCTTCCTCACCAACCCCGTTTCCATGGAGCAACTCAAGCAGGTGGCTTTCGCCGGCGACGTGATGCCGCAAAAATCCACCGACTTCTTCCCCAAGCTGCTCAGCGGTTTGACGATTTATGCGTTGGACTAAGTGGACATTGGCGGCTTTGGTTGTCAGTGGTGTGGCTGTGGCGCCGGTCGCTGGCCAGCAAGCCCCGCCTGCACCACAGGCGCGTTTTGTCGTCGTGCTCGACGCAGCTCACGGCGGTGATGAAACCGGCGGTCGCCTGGCCGACAGCCAGTTTGAAAAAACCTTCACCCTGGCGCTCACCATGCGTCTGCGCTCGCTCCTCGGCGCGCGCGGCATCCAGGTGGTCACCACCCGCGAATCGGATGCGGCGGTCGCGCCGGAGCGGCGCGCGGAGATCGCCAACCACGCTGCCGCGCAAGCCTGCCTCAGCCTCCACGCCTCTGAGAGCGGCTCGGGCATTCATCTGTTTGTCTCGTCGCTGGCGCCCGTCCAGCCCGTGCGTTTCCCCGCATGGAAAACTGCGCAAGGCGCCTCGGTCTCGCGTTCGCTCAAGCTGGCCGGCGTCGTCAATTCTGCCCTCTTGCAAGCTGGCATCAGCACCACTCTTGCCCGCACCACTTTACCCGTGGTTGACAGCATGTCGTGCCCCGCGGTGGCCGTCGAAATTGCACCCGAGCGCAGCGCCCTTCATGAAACAACCGCCGGGCTGGGCGACCCCGACTACCAGGCGCGCGTGGCCGCTGCGCTGGCGGCGGCGTTGGTCGAATGGCGCACGGAGGCCCATCAGCCGTGATTCCTCGCTATCAAAAGATTATCTTCGGACTTCTGCTCGCGGCCTCGGTTGTCATGGGTGTCACACTTTGGCACCTGCGGCAGCGCGCCCACGAGCGCCTCATCGTTGGCCAGGATTCTTCGCCCACCAGCGCTCCTCAAATAGCGCCCTCAGAACAGGCAACCCTGCTGGTGGCCAACGACAGCGACGGCTCCATGCTCACCCAGGTTCTCTCCTTGCCGTTGCCCACCGATCCCGGCGCCCGCGCCCGCTCCGTGTTAGGCAAGCTGCTCGACCTCTACGCCGCTCCCGATGCCGCCCACTCCGTTTCCGGTGGCGCAGGCTCCGTCATCCAGGTCTTTTTGCTGCCCGCGGCTTCGCTCGGCCCCGCACCTGCCAAACCGAAACTAGAAGCTTCCAGGACCGTCATAATCTTGTCCGGCGAATCCAGCGCCACGCCCCCTGGCACGCAATCGCAGCAATTCGGTCCGCAACTCGCGGTCGTCAACCTCAGCGGCGCTTTTGCTGCCAACCATCCTTCTGGCATCGAAACTGAAATGCTCACCGTGCTCTCCATCTGCGCCACCCTCCACGCCAACCTGCCTCGCGTCACCCAGGTGCGCTTTCTGGTGGACGGCACCCAGCGCGCAACCCTTGCCGGCCACGCCGACCTCACTCGCACCTATCTGGCCGCCGATGCCATGCCGGCCGAGGAAATTCGCCCATGACCAACGTGACCACCCCTGAAAGCACAACCCCCACCATCGGCGTATTCGATTCCGGCTTCGGCGGCCTCACCGTGCTGCGCGCTCTGCTTCGCCGTATGCCCCACGCGCGCTTCGCCTTCATCGGCGACACGGCGCGGCTGCCTTACGGCTCCAAGTCCCAGCGCACCATCGCCCGCTACGCCGCTCAGAGCGCGCGATTCCTCGTCAATGAGCAGGGTGCCGAGTTCCTCGTGATCGCCTGCAACACCGCCAGCGCGCTGGCTCTCGATGCCATCAAGGACGCGGTGCCGGTGCCCGTGCTGGGCGTGATTGAGCCGGGCGCCGAAGCTGCCCTTGCCGCCTCGCGCACCGGCGACGTGCTGGTCATCGCCACCGACGCCACCGTGCAGAGCCACGCCTATGCCGCCGCCTGCCGCGCTCGCGGATTGCGCGCGCTCGAGAAAGCCTGTCCGTTGCTGGTGCCGCTGGTCGAAGAGGGTTGGACCGATGCCGGATACGCCACAGGAACCTGTGCGGCGCAACCCACGTCTGCTACGCCGCAGGTGACCGTCACCGCCGAGGTCATCCGCATCTATCTCAATGAACTTCTCGCCGAAGCACCCGCTCAAGGCATGAATCCTGACACGCTGGTACTCGGCTGCACTCACTACCCTCTGCTGCGCTCGCTCATTGAGCGCGCCGTGCCCCCTGGTATGAGAGTCATCGATTCCGCCGAGTCCGCTGCCGAGGCTGCCGTGCGCCTCTTCGGCCAGCAGCATACACAGGCCGTCCCCACATCTCCGCAATCCCTGCGCTGCTTCGCCACGGATTCGGTAGAGAAGTTCGAGCGCCTTGGTTCCCGCTTTCTCGGCCGGCCCGTCGGCAAAGTCGAACTCGTGGACCTCGGAGGCTGAGCGGTTCTCCAATTACACTCCCGCGAAAGCAATGACCTTCAGCGGCTTTTTCCTCAAGAAAAAGCCGCCTCGCACTACGCCGGCCCAGGCAGGATATTGGAGAACCGCTCTGATATTCTGTAAAGACGGTATGTCCGGTTTCCCCAAGAACACGGACCATGGAGGAAGAAAGCAAGAATGATCAATTTGGCAGGTAAGACAGCCGTTGTCTTCGGGCTGGCTAATAAGCGTTCCATTGCCTGGGGCATCGCCCAAAAACTGCACGAGGCCGGAGCAACTCTGGCCATCTGCTACCAAAATGACCGAATGAGGCTCGAGGCCGAGGACCTTATCGCCGAGTTGCCCGGCGCCTCGGGCTTCCAGTGCGACGTCTCCAACGACCAGGAGATTGAGTCGCTCTTTGCCGCCATCGGCAAGAAGTACAGCAAGATTGATATTCTCGTCCACGCCGTGGCCTACGCGCCCGCCGAGGAACTGCGCGGCGAATTTATCACCACCACCCGCGAAGGCTTCCGCATCGCGCTCGATGTCAGCGTCTATTCGCTTATCGCCGTCAGCCGCGGCGCGGTCCCGCTGATGACCGATGGCGGCAGCATCATGACCCTCACCTTCTACGCCGCTGAGAAAGTTGTTCCCAACTACAACGTCATGGCCGTTGCCAAAGCTGGCCTTGAATCCACCGTCCGCTATCTTGCCGGAAACCTCGGCTCCCGCAACATTCGCGTCAACGCCATCTCCGCCGGCCCCATCAAAACCCTCGCCGCCCGTGGCGTCGGCGCACTGGGCGACATGCTCAAGTCCCACGCCGAACGCGCCCCGCTCCACCGCAATGTGGATCAGCTCGAAGTTGGCGGCGCGGCCCTGTTCCTTGCCAGCCCTCTTTCCAGCGCCATCACCGGCGAAATCCTCTATGTTGACTGCGGCTATAACATCATGGGCTTCTGAGGCTGCCGCACCACCTGGATTTGCCGGATGGAACAGGCCCGCGCTATAATTTGCTGAGAATAAGTGTACTGAAGGGTACTGAAAGTCATGGCCACCGGCAAGAAGCCCGGCCCGGCGCGCGTCAATGTTCGCCCCGTGCGCGGCCGTCCGCCACTGGATGAAACCGAGCGCCGGCGCATCCTGGACGCCACCACCGCCGTGTTTCTGGAAAAGGGATTCGAGCGCGCCTCTACCGCTGAGATTGCGCGCCGCGCCCACACTTCCAAGCAGACCCTCTACTCGCTGTTTCCCGCCAAAGCCGATCTGTTCGTGGCTGTCATGAGCGCGCACACCGAGCAGCTTTTTTCCCACCACATGGTGCACATCGAGTCGAAAAGGCCGCCCCGTCGGGCTCTTACCGAAATCGGGCGCATGACGCTGCGAATGTTCAGCGCTCCCACCTTCGTTGCGCTCTATCGCATACTGGTATCCAACGTCGAAAAATTTCCCGATCTGGCGCGCCAGCTTTGGCGCGTGTGCCAGATGCGCGGCAACGAACTTCTGGCGGAATACCTCGAGTCCCGCCGTATCGGCGGACCCGCCTATCGCGAATCCGCAGCCCAGTTCATCTCCTTTGTCTTGGGCGATTATGTCATCAACGCAATGCTCAACCCGGACCTTGAAATGAGCGAGCGTATGTTGCGGGCGCGCGTCCGAAATGCGGTGAACGACTTCCTCCGTCTCCACCCCGCGCAACTTTCCCGAAAAAAGGCGTGCCAGTGACGGACGAACCTGACAGGAAAGAAAGCGGCTGGAGGCCAAAGCACAATCCATGGGTGATTGCAGCGGTTGTCTCGACGGCTGCATTCATGGAAGTTCTGGATACCAGCATTGCCAACGTGGCTCTGCCCCACATTGCCGGAGGATTGGGAGCAAGCAACAACGAGAGCACCTGGGTATTGACGTCATACCTGGTATCAAATGCGATCGTACTTCCCATCGCAGGGTGGATGGCGAGCGCGATCGGGCGCCAGAGGTATTTCTTGCTCTGCCTCTCGATTTTCACGCTGAGCTCGTTTTTTTGCGGTATGGCGACCAGCTTACCCATGCTGCTTTTTGCGCGAGTGGTGCAAGGAGCGGGCGGAGGAGGACTGCAGCCCATGGCGCAGGCGATTATGATGGATTCTTTCCCGTTGAAGAAGCGGGGAGCGGCGGCGGCGCTGTTTTCAGTGAGCGTCTTTGCGGCGACGGCAGTAGGTCCAACGCTGGGGGGCTGGATTACCGACAATTATTCCTGGCGCTGGATCTTTCTAGTCAAGACTCCGCTGTGCGTCGTGACACTGTTTCTCGTCTATCGCCTGATTGACGACCCGCCGTTCCTGAAGCGGCTGAAGAGCTTTCGATTCGACTACGTCGGGTTTTCTCTCTTGACGCTTGGAGTGGGCGCATTGCAGGTGTTCCTGGACAAAGGGCAGGAGGACGACTGGTTTGGGTCGCACTTCATCACCACGCTGGTGGTCGTCTCGGCGGTGTCCCTTGCCGGGCTGGTGCTGTGGGAATGGCTTCAGAAAGAACCTATCGTTGACGTGCGCCTGTTCACGAGCGCGAATTTTTCAGCTTCCTGCGTGCAGATGTTCTTCATTGGGGTGATCGGATTTGCAAGCATTGTGCTGATGCCTCAATTCTTGCAGATGCTGTTGGGGTATACAGCCGCGTCGGCCGGGCTGGCGGTGTCGATGGGCGCGCTCGTGCTGTTCATTACCATGCCGGCGGTGGGACATTTGATGTCGAAGGTTCGGGCTCGCTATTTGCTGGCAGTGGGATGGGTTTTGATCGCCGGCAGCCTTTTCATGACCAGCAAGGTCATGAACCTTGGCATGAGCTTCAAC
>Ga0187851_10000473_pt1 | contig 41520 bp, 27 predicted proteins | sample June2016WEW_6_10_FD_132997 | JGI IMG/M metagenome (GOLD analysis project Ga0187851, IMG submission 132997) | Peatland microbial communities from SPRUCE experiment site at the Marcell Experimental Forest, Minnesota, USA - June2016WEW_6_10 | ecosystem: Environmental > Terrestrial > Soil >...
CCCGAACGGAAATAGCCTTCGCAGCCGAGGGTTCCCGCTTCGCGCGCGATCTCAAAGTGCACGGTCCCGCCGGACGGCGATTCCAGCTGCTGCCCGGAGAGGCCGCGAAGTTGGTCTAGCGGAAGCGCCGAGCTACTGGTCATCTGAGAGTGGTCGGAAGAGCGATGCAGGGTGAGTTGGACCTTACCGCCGGCCGGTGCTTGATCTGTCTGGGATTGATCGATGATCCACTGGCCGGTGATGGTCTCGTCCGAGGGAACAGCGTAGGCAAGCGTGAGCGCACTGAGAGCGAGCAGAGCGATGCGAGTCATAATTTCGTCCTTTGAATTAGTCTAGAATTCCGTACTGTTTCAGCTTGATCAATTTGTCCAGGCTTAGATCCTTGAAGCCGTGCTTCTGGGCTTTGCGCACGAAGTCTGCGTCTACGCCGTGGATGCACATCTCGATCACATTGTCGGCGGTGAGGTTCGGATAGCCCAGCGCGCCAATTTGCTTCACATTGTCAGGCGTGGCGCCATGGATCTGGAGCGACACCAGCTTTTCGAAGCTCAATTCGCGAACGCCGGCTTGTTTGAATTGCTCCGCGATTTCGGGAGTTAGATCATGGATCTTGAAGGAGATGAGCTGCTCGAAAGCCGGCGTACCGAAGCCCGCGGATTTCATTTGGCGTGTGAACTCGGGCGTTAAATCGTGGATGTACATGCTTACGATCTCGTCGGGCGTCAGTTTGTATCCCAGCTTCTGCATTTCCACAATTTCGGCAGGCTGGGCTCCGTGAATCGCAAAGCTGACGATCTCATCTACCTTTAACTTCAGTCCCGCGGCCAACAGCTCGCGGACATAGTCTGTGGTGACGCCATGAATTTTAAGGGAGATGAGTTGGTCGACGGACAGATCTTTGTAGCCGAGAGCTGCGATGCCGCCGGCAAAACTTTTGTCCGAGGACGACTCAGGGGTTTGCGCGGCCTGCGCGGCGGGATGAGCCATCGCGACCAGCTGGGCCTTGGGGGTCTGAATCACCGGCAGCTCGGAACGCTGCTGATACAAGGCATTGACCAGATGCACGCTTTGCGCGGCATGGCCCGGATGCAACCGCACAGGCACGCGCGATGTAGCCCAAATAGAAACAACGCACAAAACGATGGCGACTCCGGTGACCCAATCGGGATGGATCGCGGCGCGTGAAGATGTGGAATCGCCGCGAGGATCGAGGAGGCGGCGAACGCGCTGGAGCAACGATCCGGAGTTGGCGGCCATCGCCAGGCGCGGAGTCGCGATACGGATCTTCTCCAGCTCCGTAAGTGCGCGCGCGTAATCCAAGGCGTCGCCCGAAACCGCAACAGCCAGATCGTCACAGCAATTCTCCCGCTCCGCCCGCATTTGGCGGCCAACCCACCATACCGCCGGATGGTAGAACAACAGAGTTTCTATTGCGGTTTGAAGCAGGTTGACCAGATAATCGTGACGGCGGATGTGGGCCAGCTCATGGGCCAGCAGCGCTTCAATCTGGCTGGGCGCGAGACCGGAGATAACACTCGCGGGCAACAATACCACAGGGCGAATCCAGCCGATAACCGCGGGAGTATCCGCAATGGCGGATTCCCAGAGGCGGACCTTCCGCGAGATAGCCAGGCGCTTTACGAGCCGAGCCATGCTCTCCTGCCAGAACGCCTCCGCAAGCCGGACATGGCTGCGCTTCCAAGTTTGTGTTACCAAGAATCCGCCGAGCGAACGGATTGAGAGCGCCGTAACTCCCGCGATCCAGATGTAAACCAGGAACGGGAAATAGTCCGGCATGCGGTCGCGCCAGGATGATGTCTCAGCCGCTCGCTGAGCGACCTTGCCGGCCGCCGGGGCGATGGAACTCTGGGAAACTGGCGGGTGCGGCGGCGTTGGCACGCCGCCTGAGCCCAGGTACACGAATGTAGCGCCGGCCGAAGCCAGCATCAGCAGCATGGCGGCCATCGCCGCCACGTATCGCGCCTGCGCGCTGCTTTTGCGAAGAGCGTGACGCGCGGCAGCCAGCAACGCCGCGATGCCTGCTCCCTGCCACACAAAATGCAATAGCGTCCATCCAACAGTATTTGTGAGATTCATTTTGTGCCTCGCTCGTAGTCGTCTAGAAGTTTGCGTATATCTTCCAGCTCCTGCGGTGTCGTTCTTTTGTTCGAAAGGGCCCTCATGACCAGCTCACTGGCCGAACCGTCGAATGCGCGGCCCACCAAGTCTCCCACCAGCTGCCGTTGCGTCTCCTCTTTCGGAACGCTGGCCTGGTACACATGCGCACGCTGAAACTCGACCTCATTGCGGCGAACCAGCGCTTTTTCGACCATGATCTGCGTTAGTTTCAAGACGGTGGTGTACCCGGCCGGTTTGGTTTGGTTCAAAATGCCGTGGATCTCGCGCACTGTGGAAGGACCACGGTCCCACAAGACCCGCAGGATTTCGAGTTCCGCATCCGTGGGCCGATTGGAAGATCTCCGCATGGCAGAATCTTACTACGAAATTATTCGTAGTGTCAACGAAATTCTTCGTAGTCCAAATTCGGCCGGATGGCCGCCGATCATTACGGGTTCACGAAACGCTGCAGCGCCTCGAGCACCGCGGGAAGCGTTGACCACCCCGCGCCATACACAGTAACCGGATCGTTGTATCCTTTGAGGTTGACGACGCGCCTTTGGAAGAGCGGCCTCGCGTCCATGCAACTCGCGAGGAATTCGTAAGCGCCTTGACCGAGCGCGAGATCGCAGGCGATCTCCTTGGTTGCCGACTCCAGGCGAAACGTCATATTCACCACATCGCCCAATGCGGTGTAATCGGAGGAAGCGATGCTGCCGGCGTTTCCAACGGACGCCCAGCCACTGTTGATGCCGGCGCCGATCCGAATGGGCGCGCCGAGTTCGAATTGCCCCTGCAGGCGGCCGGCTATGCGAGCCAGGCTTGACAGGCCATCAAAAACCGCGGCCAACTCGTGCGGTTCCGGAGCGGACTCCTTGTGCAGCCACAAAGCCATTACCGCATCGCCGATATATTTCTGGGCCCAAGCCCCGCGCTCCTGCAGCGCCAGCCCGGCCTCACGGAAGAGAGTCCCAGTAACTTCCGCCAACTTCGACGCTTCCACCCGTTGCGCCAGCCCCGTGAAATCGCGGATGTCGACTACCAGCACCGTGATGAGTGACAGCGCAAAAACGACATTCGTAGACGGTTGTCTCTCGACCGAATCCGCTGAGGAATGTTGATCGACAGTCTCTTGATGAAAAGTGAATTCGTAGTTGCCGATCCGGATCTGATCTCCCGGACGGAGAATCATGGGCGTTGCTAGGCGCGCTCCGTTGACGAGAGTCCCATTTCTGCTGCCGCAATCGGTTATATAGAACAGGCCCCCGTCGGAGTACTGCAACATGGCGTGATTGCGGGAGACCGGATCCCCGCTGAGCACGACATGATTCTTGGAGCTGCGGCCGATTCGCAGGATGCGGTCGCCCGCCACAGGGAATCGGCGGATTTGTCCGTCGATCTCGACTTCAAGATAAGCCGCGGGAACGTCACTCATGGGCCGTAGATCTGTTGTGCGCGCACTCCGCTTTGCCGCGTTCGCACTTGTGTGCAGGCACGGCAGGCAGATTGGTAAATACGCCCAAGCTACAGGCCAAGCGTTTGCCCGCCCGCCAGAACACCATTATCTGTTCTTCCGATGCACGCCGTCTCATACTTCAAATCGTAGCCGCGTTCCGGTGCTCGCATTCCGGTGCTCGCGTTCCGGTGGTTACCGCCGCGTATCCGCGATTGTACCAGAGGACGTCCGGAAGTTTATCTCGCGAATTGGAAGTGCTATGATACACAGCAAATCCTAGCAGTGAAGCCACTCTGATGTCCGACGGAAGCGACAACCCAAATGCACAGTTTCTGGAACGCAAACTAGCGACAATTCTTTCGGCTGATGTTGCCGAGTTCAGCCGTCTGATGGGCGAGGATGAAGAAGGGACCCTACGGATATTTCGAGGTCACAAGCAAGTATTTGAGTCCTTAGTGGCGATGCACCGCGGACGCGTTTTCAACACCGCCGGCGACGCGATCCTGGCGGAGTTCGGCAGCGCGGTGGAAGCGGTGCGGTGCGCGGCCGACATTCAGGCCGCGTTGCGAACGCGCAACGATCAATTGCCTCCCTCCCGTCAGGTGAAATTCCGAATCGGCATTAACCTGGGTGACGTCATGGTGCATGGCGGGGACCTGCTGGGGGATGGCATCAACGTGGCCGCGCGGTTGCAGACGGCCGCGGAGCCTGGCGGGATCTGTATTTCGGGAAGCGTTCACGACCAGATCCGCAACAAACTATCGCTCTCGTTCCAGTCGCTCGGTGAAATGAATTTCAAAAACATCCAGCAACCGGTACGGACTTTCTCCATCCGGGAAGGCGATGACCGCGGAGCGCTGCCCTCTGTGAAGCCGCGTGGCACCAAGATCAGTCCGGTGCAATGGATCGTTGCCGGGCTGCTGCTACTGGCAGGCGTGGGGTATTGGACGTATGCGGTGAAGGAGCGGATCAAAGCAGATCGTGCCCGCACCATCGCTACTGATGCGCCGCTAAGAACTACAGCGCCGCCCGAGGCAGCCCGTCCGGCGACCGAGCAGGCCCAGACCGCGGAGCCTCCCCAGCAACCCAAGCCACAGACGCTCACGCCACACGCGGCCACACAACGCAGCGCCGGTGCTGCAGCCGTGACATCCGCCGGCGGCGGAGGCCGGTATGATGGCGAGTACTCCGGGCAAATCTGTTACGGCGAAACCAAGAAGGAACCCCAGCGGTGCTATCAGGCCAAGGGAACGATTACCGGCAGCAAGATAGCCAGCACATGGATTATGGGCCGCGAGAAGAAGGTCAATATGTTCCTGGATGGACAGGTTGCCAAGTCCGGGGACCTCAGTATCGAGATTGAGATGCGCAGCGCAGCCGACGGATCCCGGCTGGCTAGGATCGATCTCACTGGGACACTTCGCGGCGGCCTGATCAACGCCAGCGGCAGCTTTGTGAAGGGGCGCCCGGCAACATTGAATTGGCACAAACATTGAATTGGCACAACATTGAATTGGCACAAAATCACCGACACGCCGCACTGACCGAAGCTTGAGGGAACTCATCCCAGCGGGCGCTGGGAGAATTCGATTCCACACTCGTTAAGAAATTTCTTGGGGCTCTCGCCTCCCACCATGACAAACAAGAAGTTGTTATCGATTTCTTGATCACCGAGGGGCGTCTTGACCACTACAGAGCGCTCGCGAACCTCGACCAGCGAGGACTCGAAAAATGCTGTTACGCGGCCCTCATCCATGAACTTTTTGATCTTCTTCTGATTACGCGGCTTGGCTTGAGCGAAGGCGTCCGTGCGGTGAACCAGCCACACCCGGTTTTCGAGGTCGGGCCGGGCCAAGCCGCAGGCCGCTTCGATGCCGCTGTCGCCTCCGCCCACGATGCAAATGGCCGTGCCGCGATACGCGTCAGCGTCCATCAGATTATAGGCAACTTTCGCGGAGTCCTCCCCTGGCGCTCCGAGCTTGCGAGGGCTGCCACGCTTCCCGATGGCCATCACCACACGCGCCCCTTTATATTCGCCTTTGGTCGAATGCACTACGAAGTGGCCGGAATTCTGAACTACGCGTATCACTTTTTCTTCTTCATGGACCACGAGTCCTGTGGACGCAATGATCTCCTGCCATCGCTCCAGCAGAGACTCCTTCGAGCTGTCTTCCATCCATAGCGGCCCGTAAACCGGGATCATCACTGGTTCGGCCATGACAAACTTCTGGCGGGGATAGTTCCGAATGGTGTTGGCCTGAGTGCCCTGTTCGAGGACCAGAACTTTCAGGCCTTCGCTAATGGCGGCCAAGGCTGTGCTGGTACCGGCGGGCCCGGCTCCCACCACGATCACGTCGTAGTGCTCTCCGGGCTGGGGCCGGTTCTTCAGGATCGACTCAACAACTTGCTTCCCTTGATTGATGGCGACCTTGATCAACGCCTTCCCGGTGATTTCCCCGGCCAAATACAAGCCCGGGACGTTGGTCTCCAGGTTTGCATCATACATTGGCAGCTCCACAGTTTGCATGGCGCCGCCCGACACCAGCACGATGGCTTCGGTCGGGCATTCGGCGGCGCAAGCTGCGTAACCGGTGCAATCTCCGAGGCGCGCTGCGATGGCTTTTTCATTGACGATTTCCAGCACGTTAAAGGGGCAGACGTGCACGCAGGTACCGCAGCCCACGCACAAATCCAGGTCGATCCGCGGGCGAAGGTTTCCGCCGGGTGTCTGATTATCGGTCGGCTTCGGCTCGGCGGCGCTGGGCGCTGCGGCGCTCGGTGCGGCGGGGGCCATCGTCAGAACCGGCGCCGCAGCTGCCGGGATGGGTGTTGAGCCGAGTCTCTGCTGAACCTCTCTACGGAGCCGCCTCTGGTTGAAACTAAGACCGCCCGCCGCGGCGACAATGACGAACAGAGGAACCACGGCCAGCGCGCCGAGGAATACCAGTAGACCGCTCGGAGCGCTTTGCGCCGGCTTCGAGTGGGTCCCTGCGGAGTCCGGGAAGCGGAGCACGCCTAAGACTTCCGCCTTTTGGGTGGGGTGCTCTAAATGACAGCTATAACAACGTTCCCGAAGTGTCGCTTCCGGCCCGAAACCATGGCAACCCAGGCACCGCATCCGGATGACTTTCAGCTCTTCGGTGCGAATGGCGGGCTGCTTGGGGTTTACATCCAAAAGACTCGGATCCCCGCTGGTATGGCAGGCCGCGCAAGCCGCCTTCAGATTGGCATGCTTGTCGTGCATCGCGTCGCCGGCTTCAAAATGCGCCGCTAACGCGACCGCGGGCGGGACCTTCAGACCGGGCTCCGGCGGGCCTTGCCGGGCCAGCAGACGCTGCTCCGCCGCGTGAACCGTAACATGGCAACCCGCCGCCTGACATCCGCTGCCTACATCGCGCGCGATATCGAACTTCGCTCCGTGATGCTCGGTGTGGCAATCCGCACAACCAACTTTTTTCTGCTGGTGGATCGCCGTGGCTAGCTTCCCCGCATGACAGGCCTGGCAACTAGAATCCGGCACGCGCGCGAAGCCGGAGTGACACGATTCGCAGCCGAACGCGGCATGGGCTTCCGTCAGGGGCCCTGGACTATACTCCGAATTCCATTTCGCCGCGAACGCCGCCGCGGCCCAGCCCAGAACCGCCACAAGCGTTATCACAAGCATTGCCGACCGGAACCGGTTGGGCAGAATATCGGAGGTAGGCACCCAAATGGGAGCCTTGGCCCGCATCCAGTGAGGCAGTGCGGAAATGCCCGTGGATGGTTTAGCCTTTCCTCCGTCGGCGCGGGGCGGCGGAGCAACCGCGCTACGGTAGTTCGCTGGTAGATTCTCGGGCAGCGGCTGCGCTTCCAGCGTGGGGTCCTGAATCGAAAGAACGCACATCTCGTCGCTGAGCCAAATCGAAATCTCGAACGGACGGATGGTAACAACGTCGCCCTGACGAAGCTGCTGGTTCACCACGCGTTGACCATTGACGTAAACTCCCGCGTCGCTGGATTCGTCGGTGATCCAGACGCCATCCGCGTGGTGCTCCAGTTGGGCATGCACGGCGGCTACCGCCGGATCGTTTAACTGAATGGGGCAGATGCTTTTCCGGCCCACCAGAACAGTCTCCTGCTCGACCAACTGCACGGAGCCTTCTACATCCTTGCGTTCGGCGACAAAGCGGAACGGGATGCGGTCGGTCACGGCCACCTCCCGCACCTGCATCCGGTTGGAGCCGACGGAGATGTCATCGCCGGGACGGAGCGTCGCCACCGTGGCGCGGACGCTGTTGACGAAGGTCCCATTGGTGGACTTGTTGTCGACGAGAACGTAATCCTCGCCGCGCCGCTCGATGCAAAAATGCAGGCGGCTTATTTCGTCCCCCAACAGCACAAAGTCGCAAGTGGACTGGCGCCCGAACCAGGCTTTTTCAAAGGTCAGACGGATGGCCTTGCCTCGCTGGCCGCCTTCGGTAAAGTTAAGTTCGAGCATTGACGTTAAGCCTCAGTAATAAAGCTCGGTGAAAATGTGCACGGCCGCAAGAGCGAACATGCCTCCGGTGCTCACCACGTGCAAGGTCAGCCAGCCGCGCAGCACTCGTTGCAAAAGCAATTCCGCGTTCATTTTATTTACACGCAGAGCGTACTCGGCCGCACGCTGGAAAGCGCGGTGCTCGAGCGGCCGTAAGTGCGCCAGGGAACTGGCGTGTTCTTTCTGGAAGGCAGGAAGCTCTTCGGAGAGGGTGGATCGCCGCCGGTAGAAGCGGAACATGCGGCTCCAGGAACTTGTCTGCTTCATCAAGCGCTGTTCCACCAGCGTGCGGAACTCAGGCGAGCCGGCGCTGGCCAACTCGAGCATGCCTTGCAGGCATTCGGCTCGCACGGAAAGCAGGTCTTCCAGAATAGCCGGGGTCTCCTCGATGGCGGTCAACAGACGCGGCAAGTTGCGGGCGAACCACCAGCCCATCAGTCCGCTCGCGATGGTGAGCGAAAAAAACGCCAACAGCCACGCCGACTGCGGCCCGCCGGCGCGCAATCCGCAGTGATAGAAAATGGCGAACGCCGCGATGATGCCCAGGTAAATATGGCCCGTGAGCCAAGCGGACATTTTCCCCACACCTTGGTAAGCCATGCGCTTGCGGATACTAAGCGCGGCAGCCAGCAGCGCGAGCGACGTTCCAATCCAGCCCAGGCCCAATACCAGGCCGTGATAGCGATTTGCGGAAGGCTGCCGGTGCGCCGTGAAGTACCACCAGGAAAGCGCCGCCACCGACAGCACCGCGACAACCTGCCACACGCGTTCGGCCCGTCTCGCCAAGCTCCCGCTGGTGGAGATCCGCGCGCCCGAGCCGAGGCTCCTGGCGACACTCATTCTGCGCCTCGTACGTCATGCAGATATGCGCCCGCATCCATGCGCTCGATTGCGCCGTACGGGCAGTTATGCACGCACCCGTGATTATAATTGTAATCCTGGCAAAGGTCGCACTTCACTGCGATCCGGCGGACCACCGCTTTCTGATCGCTGGCTTCAATCTCGTGCATCATCGGCTCGTCTTCGGGAGTCTTCCAGAATTTTAGATAGCCCCCAATCAGGGGCGCGCCGGTGCGTTGCTTGTGCAACTCCTCTTTGCCGCGCGCATCGGCCATCGAGATGTTCCCGTAGGGGCAGCGCCGCGCGCAGTTTCCGCACCCGATGCAGGAATCCTGGATAATCACTTCGCCGTTTACATCACGCGTGATGGCTCCCGTGGGGCACCCGACCATGCATTCGGGATCGAGGCAATGCATGCACGAGGTGGTCACCAGTAGAGGTTCGAGGACGGTAAGAGTTTGCCGTACCGGCGCCTCGAACAGCATCCCATGCCGCGTCAGCCGCGAGATTCCGTCATGCAGCTCCGCGCAAGCCTTCACGCAGTTGCCGCAGCGCGTGCAGACGTTGAGGTGGATCACCAGGGCGGAGGTGGCCTTCACCAAGCCACGTTCCACCGCTTCGCCGACGAACCCCAGAGGAGACGAGGCCTGCGCCGAAGGCGGTTTTTCGGCCATCCGGCGGCGATTTTCCTCCACCAAACGGTCCGCGAAATTCGCATCCCGGTTCACCAGCGCGAAGAAGTCCTCCTTCATCATCTGGATCACCTCCACCTTTCCCATGGCGATAACGGTAGCAGTACGGCGCTCGGCGCGGAGCAACGCGGTCTCACCGAAATATGAGCCGTCCTTGAGATATGCAACGGTTCGCTGCTCGCCGCCGGCCAGGTTCTTCACCACCCGCACGTAGCCGTCCCGAATCAGGTAGAAGCTGTCCGCGTCGTCACCTTCGCGGACCACGATCTCGTCCTTCGAGAAGATACGCAGCCTGACTTTCTTCACCAGTTCGCGGACCACGCCAGCATCGACATCGGCGAAGCCGGGAATGGTCCGCAAGTGATTCGCGAGACCTCGCGCGATGTAGGTCTCGTCCATGGTGTTGCGGAACGGACCGGGCTTCTTCATCCAGTGTTCGAACGCGCGCCGGGGAATTTCGATGGCTAAACAGGTTTCTGTTGCAGTGATGCTGGCGTTCCTGGGCAGGCCACTGATTAGAGTCATCTCCCCGAAAAAGCTGCCTTTTTCGAGCGTCGCCAGGCGCAGGGCCTCCGGTCCCAAGGAAGCGGCGACAGTGCCCCGAATCAAGATGAAAAAGGAGTTCCCGAAACTCCCTTCCGTGATGATCCGCTCGCCGGGCGCGAATTCGCGGAGAGCGCACTCCGCGCCGCCTTCGAAGGGAGCCTTTCCCAGCCACTCCGTCAGCTCATCGGGATCCTTGCCCTTCAACAGATCCATGGACCGCAGTACTCCGACGATTTCCGGGGTCACCTCCTGTTCGTTCATGGACTCCTTCCTTGAGATGCTTCAGCGGGTATCCGCAGATTAGTGTTTCCCTGGGCGGACGTCGTGGGCGCCAAGAGCGTTCGCCTATTTTATCGCACAGTTCTACGCCACTGTATCAGAGAAGCTATTGATAGGCGCGAGATTCTTTGCCCTACCAGATCATTCTCAAGCAACGAAAGCAATCAAAGAGCCAGCGGCCGGCGGCGCTGGAGTCTTAAGATATTTTTCGTGACCCCTGGAATAAACCTCGGGTCCGCGACACTTAGTAGCTGGAGTAAAGACACCACGAATCGTCTGGAAGGAGAAATAGCTTGACGTCCCTCGGCGCACTGCTTAGACTGTTAAAGATTAGCAAAGGTGAGGTCGTACTGTGCGTCGTACTTCGTTAGGTAAAACTTTCTGCGTCGGCGTGGCGCTGCTCGGGATCGCCGCTACCAGTTTCGGGCAGAATCCCGCGTCTCCATACGTCCCAGGTGTCACGTACCAAACAACCAACCCCAATTATCCTCTGCCGAATCCGTTCTACTTCGAGGGGAGAATCGATTGGAATCTGCTCAAGATCACCACGCCCGCGAACGCATGGGATTTCGCCCAGCGAGGCATCTACAAGCAGGACGACCTTCAAGATCCCGCCGGCGCCATCCTGGATTATCAGCAGTCCATCGCTATGAATGGGCTAACCAATGGAACCTGCCAGATTGTCACCGGTCCGATTCCAACCAACGGAGTCATGAACCCAGCCCCCTGTATGTTCACAGTGCGGTTGCGGCTGGCCGGCTTGTTGCAGCAGAGCAATCCGCAACAGGCCATTGCTTTGTATCAAGAGGTCGCGAAAATTGATCCGCTGAAGCTCGGCGTGCATGAAGCCATGGCCAAGACATACGCCGCGATGGCTACAACCGAGACCGTAGCAGCAAATGCCACTGCGGACTACAATAACGCGATCGCCCAATATCAGGCGGAGCTGGCCCTGTCGCCTGTCACAGCTTTGACCACCAGTCTCACTGCTGATCTAGCGAACGATGCCCACGTCCACTGGGCGTTGGCGGCCATTTATCAAACTCTGGGTAATTCCACGCAAGAAGCGAGTGAACTGAATCTTTATCTCCAGGCCACCCAGTGGCACAGCGACACGTATCCTTGGCGGATCGCCTTGGCAAAGGCGAGGTTGACGGCTTTGGGTGTTACACCTGCGGTGCAAGCGAAGGACGCAACAAAACCGGCAGTTGCAACACCTGGGAAGTAAACAGCGAAATCTCTGGATCGGAGGATCCTTTTGACGAGGCTCGCGGGAAGTAGCACAGTTCGATGCGTTCGGGAAGCGGCGGTCTCCCTGGCGCTCATGATTTTGACCCTGGGCTGGCCTTCGATCGTCTCCGGACAAGATGCGAAGCCTGCCGCGAGTACAGCGCCTGCTCCCAACGTTCCGGCCCCGAGCGTTGACGACATGTGGAATTCCTTGTTGCAGGGCGCTCCTGCCCCAGCCAGCCAGGATCCGGCCTTGACCCCTCCACAAATCGGCGGGAAAGGGCCGGCGTCGAGCTTTGAGAATCATTTCTATTTTGAGGGCCGGGCCGACTACTATCGCTACGACACAGATTTCAATGCCGGCGTCCCCACCGTGACGGGCATTATCAACGCACCTAACACCGGCGTGGCCAATCCCAACGGGTATCCTTACCCCTCCATTTTTCAACCCAACGCCAATCGGTTTGAAACGTTGCTCGACATGGGAACGCAAGGCTGGGGATCGGAACGCGTGGATACTCATTTCACGTTTCGACAGGATCAGGACCTTACCACGGTGAACCCCGGCGCTCCCGCGCAGAACATCCTCGAGACCTTCCCCGGCAACCGCGAGTATCAAGTGTTGAACGCATCCGTCGACATCCATGGACTGCCAAAGGACGGCTACTGGTCGGGGCTCGATGCCCAGATCGGCAGGATCAATATTTATGGCGCCGAGTTGGCTTCTCTGGACGGACTCGCCGTGGCTCTGAACCGGCCCAAGTTTAAAGTGACGCTCTATGCAGGCCGCCGGTTCACTTACTACAGCGAACCAGGCCAAAGAGCGATGGGCGGCGCCAACATCGAATTCAAGATCAGCCCTGACTCCTCCTTCGAATACGACGGCATTTGGTATGTGAAGGGTAGCCATACATTTGCGTATAGGAGACGGTTGACTCCGTCCTGGATGTGGAGCACGTATTTCCGGATGGTGGGCGGTTATCCGGTGAACATCAACACCCAGTTTATCTATGCGCCCGGAAGCGGAAAAACATCTCTGCGCGCCAGTTATTTTCAGGAGCTGAGCACCCACGAATTCTTTTATGACTACACCGGCCTTGCCCGGGACAACAGCACGTACAATGTGCTACAAGCTTTGAATATTGGGCCGCTGGCGCAATACAGCCAATTTATGATTGACGCCCGCAGGACTCTCACAGAGCGCTTGCGGTTAGGCGGCTCGGTGTGGGTTCGCCGCTTGCTGAACGACAAGGACCAAGGGCCCTTCGATACTTCGTTCGAGGACTATCGCGTCAACAGCCAGGTCTTTCCGCTGCGCAAGACCGAAATGTTCTTCGAATATCACCAACGCAACTCAGACCGGCTGAGCCCACTGGATTCGACCACGCTGGACAACATTAGCGTCGCGGGTGAAACCAGCGTCAAGGACCTAACAGGCGAGATTCGGCAAAGCTTTGGTGAAGGACGCTTCGGCTTGAGCGGCGGCGCCTATTACCGGCGCATCAGCTTGCAGGATCAATTCTATGTTCTGAATGGCCTGCACCAAAGTGGATGGCTGGCAGGCGCCTGGTGGAAAATCAATTCGCGGGAACGTCTTTTCGTGGACTACGATCTGGACAACGATTTCTTCTTGTTTACACCCGATCTGAAGAACTCGCGCGCTCTGCACGTAGGAATGGTTTGGAAGTACTGAGGGATCATGACCCAGACTAAACATAGTTGGAGGCAGTTCCTTCTGGCGTCGGCCGGCGCCCTTCTATTTGCATCCACGGCTGCGGGCCAGGCTCAACCCACACCTGCGCCCAATCCTCCGCCCAAGGATCAGGCGTCCGCCAAACCCACCGGCAAGAAGAGCGCGCCGAGTGCGCCTCTCAAAGGACCCAACGGAGAAATCTACATCCACTCGTTTCATGCCGACAAGCTGGGCGGCCTGGAGTGTTCGTTGTGCCATACCGCAGTCGCGGATGGTTCAGTGCAGCTCAAGCGGCCGGGCCACGAACAGTGCGCAACCTGCCACGCGGACGATTTCGATAATAACTATGCCAAGGCCCGGGCGACGGTCTGCGCTGTGTGCCATACCTCAGCCACGCGCAGTAAGGCCGACTTGCAGCCCTTCCCGCGTTACCGCGGTGAGCGAGCCATCCTGTTCCGGTTTTCCCACGCCAACCACGTCGATAAACAAGGCCGAAAGAATCCGGCCAGCGGCTTCCGGGGGGACTGCACTTTCTGTCATAAATTCGACCCTCAGGGAGTTTTTGCGAAGTTCCCCGGGCATACTGAGTGCGCCACCTGCCATGCCAAGCCGGGCGTGACTCCGCAACTCACGCCGGCACTCGATGCGGCCGGCTGCGTGGGTTGTCACACGCCTCAGGAAATCGAAAACCCGGGCTTCACGAAAAGCCGCCGCATGATCACCCAGACCGCGGTCTCCGGCAGATATGTGGATATCAAGTTCACTCACATCGCCCATTTCGCCGCGAAGCAGGAGTTCAACCTGGACTGCACCACCTGTCACTACGGCGTTCCCAGGAGCACCAGCCTCTCGGATTTGACGCTGCCTAAGATGGTGGATTGCGTGGCGTGCCACGATACGTCCAAGAACATTTCGTCCGAATTCCGGATGTCGAACTGCAAGACTTGTCACGCCGACACGGTGACCGGTTTATTTACGCCAGTAAGCCACACGCGTAATGTAAAGCCGGCCAGCCATACCGAAAGTTTCCGCATCCACCACCAAGAAGCAGCTTCCAATCCGGACGCCACGTGTTTTGTGTGCCATCAGAACGTCAGATCTACGGCACAAGGCGGGGATCAATGCCTGGGGTGCCATGTGGTGATGAAACCGGTTTCACATACCGCGCGTTGGAAGGACGACCTGCATGGAAAATATGCGGCACTGGATCGCACCACCTGCGCTACCTGCCACCAGGCAGATTATTGCATACGGTGCCACAACCAGGTGCCGAGGAGCCACGAGCCGTTGCCGATTTTCGCGGGAGGCGGACATGCCGCTCTGGCATTGTTGGATACCCGCTCTTGTCTAACGTGCCATACCTTCCAGAATACGTGTGCCGAATGCCACTCGGGGGCGTTGACCAATCGGGCTGTTCCGCAGATTAAACATTAATATGACATTGGTGGGAAAATCATGAGAATTCAAACGATCCAAGGGAGGAGTAGAATGCTCCCGCGCCATATATTGGGTTTCCTGTTTCTGGCCGGAGGTTTGTCAGCTCAGACGCCGACCGGCAACCCCAACGGCGCCGATTTCAACTTCCAGCCGCTCGGCGATGCATCCGGTGAGTGCAAATCTTGTCATCCACGGCAATATTTCGAAATGAAGCAATCGGTCCATTTCGGCTACCGGAATATAAGCCCGGTGTTCAACGCATTGGAGGTCGCGAGCAACTTCTTCAACGGCGGCGCGGTGCGGCCGGTTTATGGCGACAGCACGAAAAAGCTGGCTAACGGCGCGCCATTGAACACGAACATGTTTACCACGCCTACGTTCACTGACGTTGCGCAAGCGAACGCGGGTTTTTGTTACACGTGTCATCAATCTCTGATGGAGCTCAAGGGCGAAGATCCCAGCATGCGGCAAGTCCCGGAAATCGCCACGGGCAGCGCCTTTCGCCCGGATCTTCTGCGTCCCCTGCGCGACTATCACATCCTGGACGCGAACGGCAATCAAGCGCTTCCCGCCGAGCCCGGCGGCCCGTTTCCAACCGACGCCGCCACTTGCGGTGGTGTAGAGGCAGGCTGTGGAGGCGACCCGCTTTCAACCACCGGCATCACGTGCGATTCCTGCCACGATGTCGCCGGCCCCGATCTGAACCGCAGCTTCCAGCACGATGGCTTCGCGAACATGAGCATGAAGCTGAACCTGACCAAGGAGAAATCCGGCCAATTCACAGGCGCGGTCGCTGTCAGCGAGTTTTTCCATGTCGCCAGTAACGACCCGAACCGAATCAACTTCATCAATAACTCCGCGTTCTGCAACAGCTGTCACGACGTTCGGATTCCGAAGGGGTTGCCGGGTGATGTGCAGCATCAGGAGTATGACATAAATCCAGGCGGACGGAATGTCAGCTATTTCCGGCTCGAAAACTTGAGCACGGAGTGGCAGACCGGGCCTTTTTCCGGTACCGACAATCCTTTCGGGGCGGTGATTATTTGCCACGACTGTCACACGTCTTTATTTCCCTTTACCCCGCAGACCTCTTATCAAGTCGGAGACATGACGGTGAATGTGGCCTCGCCCGGCGTGTTTCCAGTCAATTTCGCAGCCGTGCCTCAGGTGCCTTTCACGTGTGAAAACGAACTAGGTAACCCGCTCGGAGTATTTTGCGATCCACCAGGGGTTGGCACTATCGGAACGTTTGTCAATGTGGGTTTGACAACGGATATTTCAAACGCGACGTTCGGGCAGTTCCCGCTTCAAAAGCGCATCGTATCCAGCCACTATTTCTCGGCGCCCGACATTCCGCTTCTGCCCTGGCTTGAACTCGCCATTCGGCTGGGCCCGGATTCCTCCGACCCCATCACTGGCTCGACGGGCATCACACTCGATGGAACGCCCGGGGGGCCTTTGAACGCGTGCGTCCCCGTTGCTGCCGGTGTCGCGGCCGCCGGTTTGCCGTGCGGGCCCGACGCGGGCGCGGTGATCTGCACACTGGACAACCCTTGTTTGAACGAATACGGCCAGCCGCGGTCTCAGCAACTCCGCCGCGAGGAACTTTTGAAGAATGGCGTCCGGGTCAGTCTCCAACACACCGACACCACTGCTCAGCTCGGCGGGACATTCACAGTAAGCGCGGAAGCCGTGGCGCTTACCGGTCATCGTTTCCCCGCCGGCCTTTCGCAGGAGCGGACCACCTATATTCAGCTTAGTGTCTCCGACGACAATGGCTTCGTGCTATATCAATCGGGCTACCAAGTGGACAAGCCGCATCCGCAGACCGGCGCGGACGCACCCAATGGCATCTTGGATGACGAGGACCTGGAGAACGTCCACCTCGTGGCCGACCCGGGAAAATTCGTGGTGCCGTATCAGCCCGGCTCACAGAACAACGGCCAGACCAATGAGGTAATCGAAGATGGTCCCGACAACGGTCCCGACGAGCGGATCTACTTCGGCTCGAACGAGGGTCTGGTCATGTGGCGGAACGAGCTGCAAAGAGTGTTTTTACCCGGAGACAGCATCGGACGGGACGACGTGAACGGAAATCCGATCATTGCGAAAACCGCGCACTTGGAGGAGGTTTTGACCCCCGACTTGTGCAACACGGTGGACAATTACCGGTCGTTGCAGCCGCTACATCCACGAACATTCCGCTACGACATCACACTTCCCAGCCAGCAGGAATTGTCGGAAATGGGCGTCACGCTCAAAGGGCCGCTTCACGTCCATGCGCAGGTCAACTACGAGCATTTCCCGCCCATGCTCCTGCGGTTCCTTGCGCGCACTACCGGAGCGGAAGGGCCGTCGGGGCACGACATGAATCTGGTGAACGAGCAGTTGATCGATACTTATCTAAAAAACATTACCAACATCGCTTCGGACGATTTTACGGTGCAACTGCAGCCTACGAGCGCCACTCATCGATAAGATTGGCTACTAGCGCCGTCCAGCCGGTCTGGTGGCTTGCGCCGATGCCGGCGCCGTTGTCGCCGTGAAAGTGTTCGTAGAACAGCAGGTGGTCGCGCCAGTACGGGTCCTCCTGGAATTTGCGGGCGCCTCCGAATACTGGCCGGCGCCCATTCGAATCGCGCTTGAAAATGTTGATCAACCGCTGCGCGATCTCTTCCGCCATCTGGCGCGTATTGATGAGCTTGCCGTCCGGCCCTTCCAGGCCAAAGCCGGGGCCGAATCCCTGGGAATACTTGCGCAACGATTCCACCACCAGGTAGGCAGTGGGGAACCAAATGGGTCCCCGCCAGTTGGAGTTGCCGCCTTTCAGTTTGATGTCCTCTTCGGCCGGTTCATATCGCACCACGCTTGAGCCAAACGCGAACGGGTGCTCCCGATGGTACTTCGAAAGACTGCGAATGCCGTAGTCCGATAGAAATTCGCCGCTGTCCCAAATGCGCTCGAGCAGCCGCTTCAGTTGCTCGCGGTCGACGATGGATAGAGTCAGGATTTCCTGGCCGTCGCGCGTGTCAAGGATGCACGCGTGCTTCGCCAGCGTCTGCCGGTTGCGCAAAAACCATTGAAAGTCGGCGTTGAATTCAGAATGCTGCTTTAGATCCTCCGCGCGCAGCACGTCTACGGCGAAGAGCGGGATCAGCCCCACCAGCGAACGAACGCGGAAACGGTGGAACTCTCCGTTGGGGTAGCGGAGCACATCGTAGAAGAAGCCTTCCTGGTTGTCCCAGAGTTGAAAATCGCGCCCGCCAATGTTCTTCATCGCCTTGCCGATGAAGGTGTAATGCTGAAGGAACTTGGTGGCCAGGGCTTCGTACGATCGGTTTTCCTTGGCCAGCTCGAGCGCGATGTGCATCATATACACGCAGAAGAACGCCATCCAGCCGGTGCCGTCGGATTGCTCGAGAATCGCGCCGTTGGGTAGCTTCTCGCTGCGGTCGACAACCGTGATGTTGTCCAATCCGAGGAAGCCGCCTTCGAAAACGTTGTTACCCTGGCTGTCGACTTTGTTGACCCACCAGGCGAAATTGATTAGCAATTTGTGGAAGCATTTTTCGAGGAATTCGCGGTTGGAGTAGCCGGTACGCTCACGCTCTATCTCATAAACGCGCCAGACCGCCCAGGCATGCACCGGCGGATTGAGATCCGAGAATTCCCATTCGTAGGCCGGGATCTGGCCGTTGGTGTGTTGAAACTGCTCGAACAGCAGGAACCAAAGATTATCCGCCGCGAAGCCCGGATCGATGAGGGCCATCGTGGTGCACTGAAACGCCAGGTCCCACGCTGCGAACCACGGATACTCCCACTTGTCCGGCATGGAAAGAATGCGCATGGAGTTGAGGTGGCGCCAGCGGAGGTTGCGGCCGTGCCAGCGGGAATCCGGTGGCGGCCACTTCGGGTTGTCACCCTCCAGCCAGAGGTTGACATCGTAGTAGAACATTTGCTTGCTCCAGAGCAAGCCCGCGAAGGCCTGCCGCTGGATCATGCGCTCCTCTTCAGTCGCGCGAGCGGGATGGACGGCATCGTAGAACAGATCGGCCTCGCGTTTGCGCTCCGCGATAATGCTGTCCACCGCGCCCAGCGGATCGTTGAGTTGGCCGGGAGTGAGCCGCAATCGCAACACAGCGGATTGTCCCGCCGGGATGCGCAGCTTGTAATCGATGCAGGCTTTGGTGCCTTCCTGCGCCGGGTTCACCTGTCCTTGCTCGCCGTTGACGATGTAGCGGTGGAACGCATCCTTAACATATAACTTCCGGCTGACGTTCCCCGGTCCATATACTCGAGGCGCGTTGGTTTCGTTGTAAGTAAACAGCGGCGTTCCATGGCCATCGGCATAAAGATGACGCAGGCCGAGCTGGTAGATGTCGCGCAGGTTTTGTGGTGGCAAGGCGCTGCGATCGTCCGCCTGAAGGTCGATCAAGCCGCTGCTCTTTTTTCCGAGGACAATCGCCGGCTCGGGCCCGGCGGGATCGCTCCAGGCCCAGCTATTGCGGAACCACAGATGCGGCAACAGGTGAAGTTCGGCATCCTCGGGGCCGCGATTGAAAGCTTCGATGCGAATGCAGATGTCTTCTTCGGAAGCCTTGGCGTACTCGACGAAGACGTCGAAATAGCGGTCATCGTCGAAGATGCCCGTATCGATCAACTCGAATTCCGGGCCCTTGCCGCCGCGCCGGCGGTTCTCCTCCACCAGCCAACCGTAGGGAAACTCGCGCTGCGGGTATTTGTACAGCATCCTTTGGTAGCTGTGGGACGGCGTGTTATCGAGGTAGTAATAATATTCTTTGACGTCCTCGCCGTGATTGCCCTCGCCGCTGTTTAGGCCGAAGAGACGCTCCTTGAGGATGGGATCGCGGCCATTCCAAAAGGCCAGCGCGAATACCAGGATCTGGTAGCGGTCCGAGAGGCCGGCGATGCCGTCTTCGCCCCAGCGATAAGCCTTGCTGCGCGCGAGATCGTGCGTCAAGTAGTCCCAGGCGGTGCCGCCGGCGCTGTAATCCTCACGCACGGTGCCCCAGGCGCGGTCGGCAGTGTAGGGGCCCCACTTGCGCCAAGGCCGGACTAACCGCCCTGGATAGGACCCGTGCAGTCGTTTATACTCCGCAGTTTCGAGAATCGGCTTCATATTCTTAGGTCGCCCATCGGCGGCTCAGGTCAAATTCAACACCGTGGCAAATGATTCAAGCACTCTAGACGCTAGCACAATTGCCGGTGATGACGAACCGCCGCCATGGACGTTTTCGACGGAGTACGAGTCGATAGGTCGACGTCACTAAGCCAAAAACTGACATCGTCGACGGATTCGTGAAACCGGGTCAGAAGCTTCTTGGTTCATAACGAAAGACAAACTGCGCGCCGGCTAAGTGGTACTGGATCTGCACAGTAAGAACTGAGGATCGGGACGAGAAACGCAAGGGAGAAGGAGGCACGTTATGACGCTGGTACTAGCTGAGAATTGGTGGTCATTGGTAATTCGTGGCGTGGTGGCGCTTATCGTAGGTATCGTCGCCTTTGTTTGGCCCGGAATTACTTTGGCCGCTCTGGTGATTTTGTTTGGTGCATACGCGCTGATTGATGGCGTGGTGAGCTTTATCGGCGCCTGGAAAGCTTCCCGCGCGCACGAACGTTGGGGCGTGCTGGTGCTGGAGGGTATCGCCGGCATCGTGGCATCGGCGGTCGCCATTCTGTGGCCAAACGTCACGGCCTTTGCCCTGGTGGTTATGATGGCAGCGTGGGCGCTGGTGACGGGAGTTTTCGAAATTGCCGCTGCAATTCGTCTGCGGAAACATATCGACGGAGAATGGCTGCTAGCGCTCAGCGGTGTTGCGTCCATACTATTCGGATTCCTGATTCTCACCTTCCCCCTCGCCGGCGCGCTGGCCATCGCCTACATGGTGGGAATCTACGCGCTGGTCTTCGGAGTGCTGCTGATCGCGCTCGGGTTCCGGTTGAGAAGCTGGGGTAAAGCGTCCGCTCCAGCTTCGTCGCCGATGACCGTGCCCATTCAGCATTGATTGCCGGACAACATGCGCCAAATTTTATACACCATGCATTTCAAAGGGCGCACCTCACGGGCCTCCAGGGATTCTCAGTTGCTGCGAACGATCGGTAGCGCCACCAGTTGTGTAGTCAGCACCGTGATTCGGGGCTCCGGCGTTGAGACCAGCCTCAAGGCCTCGGAAGGCGATCTTGCATTCCTCGATTCTGAGCTGAGAGTTACGGGACCGGACTCATATCGCGAAGATGGCTCCATCACATTCGGAGACGACAACGCGAATGTTCTGCGGTTTTCGACACTGGGCGATGGTCATTTCACATCGAGTATCGCGCCCGGGACCATGGCAGGTTCCGCGAGTTGGAAGGTGGATGGCGGCGAAGGACAATTTGCCGCCGCGCAAGGCTTCATCACTTCCAACTTCACGCTGAGCGAAGCGGGGGAGCTCAGCGATTTTCATTGCGGTTTGATTTTCGTGCCCGAGTAGGGCTACAGAGCGAAGGAGGATATTCAATGGCAAATTCAATTGCAGGAGTCAGACGAGGCGTAACGCCCGATCTAGGGGTGACGAGGGATCAATGGATTCCATTTTGCGCACAGTTCACGCGCGAGAATCGCGGCGCGCACGCCGTGCTGGAGGTGCTTGGCGACGATCTCGGCTATCAGGTGGAGACCGAGGACCGGCCCTTCGACGGCGTCTCAGCGGACATCAAGGATGGGGAAGATACGGTCTGGATAACATTCGGTGACACCCCCGGTGACACCCCCGGTGACACCCCCGGCGACACGCCCGAATATCATCTCGCGCACAGCGTCAGCGACGTAACGGCGATGTATGTTCGTCCGCTCGCCGGACTTGTTGGCGCGGCCCTGCTGATCGAAGCGCAGGATGGAACGAAAAGGCTATTGGAATTGAGCTTGCCGGAGGAATACGCGTTGCCTCCCGCTGAGTCAATCACCTCGTCATGACATCCAGGAGACAGCAGCGCCCAATATCGTCTCGTGGGTGGACTTGCGAGCGCTGGCGGCTGCGACGGGCCCCTGCATCTCGGTCGCACTGGCCATTCCAAATCCTGCCTAAATCCGCCCGCAGATTAACAACGCCGTTCGCGAAGTTGAAAAACGCTTAAGCGACGCCAGGATTGACGCCGACACGGCATAGAATGCTTGCGGAGCCGATCCACGAGCTGGCGGCCAGCGTTGAAACCGAGGGCGATTGGGGAATCGGCATGCTGCTTTACCGGTCGCCGGAAACTTTCCGGTATGTGCTGATGCGGGAGCTTTCGAAAGAGTTCGTGACGGTGGGAAACCGTTTTCAGATCCGTCCGCTGCTTGGGCTGCTCAGTCGCGAGCAACGCTGTTATCTGCTCGCGCTAAGTCAAAAACACGTTCGTCTATTTGACTGCACGGATGAAAAGTGGACCAAGTGGTGCGCGCTGTTGTGGGTGATAAAAATATTCCACTGGTGTTGGCCGCGGTGGAACAGGAGGTCGCCATTTACCGGCGCGTGAATACTTATCCCCACCTGATGCAGCAAGCCAACCACGGCTCACCGGACGGATTCACGGTCCGGGAATTACAGCAGCGGGCGGTCGAGATTCTGCGGCAGACTTTTTCCATGCCACTTATAAAAGCACGGACAGAACTCGAGGAGTATCGCGGCACGCATCTGGTGTCGTTCGATCTGCTTCAGATATTAAGGCGGGCGCACGAAGGCCGAGTGTCCCATTTGGATGCTTCGCCTGGACGCCGAGCAGCGGGGCGTTTGGGATGAAGAGATGCAACAGCTTCGAATGGCGGCGATTCCAGCGTTGAAGAGGACCTTTTGAATCTTGCAGCGATCGCGACGCTTTCGCACCGGGGACAGGCGTTCGGTCTGGAGGCATCCGGGATGCCGGACGGCGTGGATGCCGCGGCAGTGCTTCGCTTTTAGAAACGTCGTGCATCGGCGGCTTGCGGGGCTCAGCCTAAGAATGGATCAATCCGCCTGGCGATGGCTTCTTTGGGCTGCGCACCAACGATGCGATCCACTTCGCGCCCTCCCTTAAACACCAGAAGAGCCGGGATGCTACGGATGTTGAAGCGCTCCGCCGTCACGGGATTCTCGTCGACATTCAATTTCCCGACCCGCAGCTTGCCGCGATGCTCAGCCGCCAGTTGCTCAATCGCCGGCGCTATCATTTTGCACGGGCCGCACCACGGCGCCCACATATCTAGCAAAACCGGTAAGGGCGAGCGTTCCACTTCTGCGGAGAAATTGGCATCGGTGATGGTGAGAGGTTGGGAAGATACGATCAGCGGCGTTTTGCATCGACCGCACACGGGTTCGAGGCCCTGTTCGATCTTCTCCCTCGGAACGCGATTGTTCGCGTCGCACTTGGAGCAGCGAATTAGCTCGGTATCGACCATGACCGAAGAATTCATTGTCCCACACCGACTTGGCGCCGTCCGCAACAACTCGTCAACCCTATTCTAAGTCAACCAATTTGTTTCGGGCCGCATAGCGAATAAGCTCCGCGGTGGTTTTCATTCCCATCTTTCGCAGCGTCCGTGTGCGATAGATGCTGATGGTTTTGTGGCTCAGTGAGAGCACTTCAGCGATTTCACGGATGGTCTTGCCGCGCGCGATGAGCGTAAGCACCTCATACTCGCGGTCGGAAAGCGCCTCATGCCGAGGCTTTTCCGGGCCCTGTTCCAAGTGCAAGACAAAGTTCTCCGCCAAGGCTGAACTCACGTATCTGCCTCCTTCGAGGACCTTACTTACGGCCTTCACCAGTTCGTCACGCGGGCTGTCTTTGGTGATGAAGCCGGATGCCCCGGCTTTGAACAGGCGCCGCGCGTAAGCATGATCTGACTGAGTGCCGAGGATCAGAACCGGAAGCCGGCGCCGGATTTGCTTCATTTTTTTCAGAGCGTCCAGGGCACCTCGCTCGCCTAGAGAAAGATCCAGTAATACGGCGTCCCATTCCTGCTCTTCTAGCAGCCGGAGAACCTCACCGGCGTTGCTCGCCTCGCCGAAAACAATTTCTGATGGGGCCTCGAGAATGTTCTTCAGACCTTCCCGCGCCACCACATGGGCATCCACGATGAGCAGTCTCTTCATGCGGCCACGAGCCCCGGCTGGTTCGGCCCCACAAAACGGGAGCCCCCGCAAATCCAACTCCTATCGTCTGGAACGCTGGCAGCATGGGACTATCGATAGAAATGGGACATTCACGTAAGCTACGCGGAGGGGGCCTGTCGTTGTTCGTACTACGACGTGTTCGGTACTCCGTGTTCCGTATCAGTCAACCAGGTGGTTGCGGAACGCGTAGCGCATGAGTTCGGCATTGGTTGACATCTTCATTTTTTCGAGGATGCGTGCGCGATACGTGCTAACCGTTGTGACGCTGAGATGGATCTCTTCGGCGATCTGGCCCACTGTTTTCCCGGAGCCAAGCATCACCAGAATCTCAAACTCGCGTGCCGACAGTCCTTCGTGGATTGGCCGGTTCGCGTCATCATCCAAGTCCAACACCAGTTTCTCCGCCAGCGCGGGACTCACATACCGGCCGCCGGAGAGCACCTTGCGTATGGCTTGAATCAATTCTTCTGGTGCGGATTCTTTTTTGAGGTAACCACCGGCGCCCGCTTGCAACACCCGTTTGCCGAACTGATCTTCCGGCAGCATACTCAGGACCAGCACCGCAAGCTCCGGCCGCAATAGCCTGATGTCGGCAAGAATATCTAACCCACTGCGGCCCGGCATGGTGATGTCCAGAATCAGAAGATCCCAGGGATGCGCCCGAATTTGGACGAGAACCTGCTCGGCATTCTCGGCTTCACCGCACTCTACGCTTTCCATGTGGCGGATCAGAATCTCCTTCAGCCCGCCGCGCACGATAGCGTGATCGTCAGCGAGCAGCACCCGGATCATCCAGCTTGCTCCGCATCTTTCCTAATATGACGAAAAGACAAAGGAATGCGTACTCTCACCCGTGTGCCCTGATTCGGCGCCCCACTAATTTGGACTTCCCCTCCTAAAAACAACGCCCGTTCCCGCATTCCGAGAATGCCCAGCGATTCGCTGGCTGAAAGCTGCTCTTCGCTCACACCAACGCCATTATCGTCGACCTCAAGGCTCAAGCTGCCGTTCTCTCTAGCCAGACATATATGCACCTGGGTAGCATCCGCGTGCCGGGCGATATTGGTCAGGGTCTCCTGAAAGATCCGGGAAATAGCGGTGGCCCGCTCCTGGCTGATTTCGAGGGGGGCTTTCGGCAGATCCAGATGGCAGCGGATCCCGGTACGGTTTTGAAATTCCTCAGCGGCCCACTCCACTGCCGCTACCAAACCTAGAGCATCCAGAATTCCAGGCCTCAGCTCCGTTGAGATTTTGCGCACGGACTGGATGGTTTGCTCCACAAGCCTGGTTATGGATTCTGCGCGTGTGGACGGCTTTTGCTCCGCTGGCCACTCAAAGAGCAACGAGCTCAATTCTATTTTGATCGCCGTCAAGGCCTGCCCCAGCTCATCATGAATCTCGCGCGCTACTTTGGTTCTTTCGTCTTCCCGAACGCTTTGCAACCGCGCGGCCAAAGCGCGCAATTGGACGAACGAACGATTCAGCCGCTTTTCGGTCCATTTGCGCTCGGTGATATCTTGCAGGACGCAGGCTGCCCGATCCACGCCGGCTGGACCTTCGATGGGAAAGTGCGATATGAACAGATCGCTTTCTCTATACCGCCCCTCGTATTTGACAACCTTACCTTGAAAACACTCGTCGAGCCTTTTCTTGACAACTTTGTTGAAGGGATCGTGGTCCATCAATTCCGGGACGCGCCGGCCGACCACTTGTTCCCGGTCGAATCCGAGAAAGCGCAGGAAGGCCCGGTTCGCGAGCAGGTAACGGTATTCGCGGTCCACCACCACGATCATCTCCTCCCCGCCCTCTACGGCCTTTTCGTATTCTCGAAGCCGTTCCTCAACCAGCTTACGTTCCGTGACGTCTTCCACCACCGCCATGGCGAACTGAGCTGTAGTTTCGGTGGAAGGCGCGATAGAAACCGTGGTTCTCACCCAGATCAGTTTGTCGTCTTTGCGGCGGTACCGTTTCTCGAACCGGAACGGATTAAGTTCTCCTTCCCACAAATCCGCCGCCAGCACCCGATTGGTTGGCTGGTCTTCCTCATACGTAATGTCCATGTAGGTCATGTGTTGAAGCTCTTGCTCCGTGTAACCGACCATTTCCTGATAGGCACGATTCGCAGCGATGAAGATTCCCGAGGTGTCGGTTAGGGCGATTCCAACAGCCGAATTATCGAAGATGGAGTGCCAGCGCACTTCACTTGCCCGCAACTCATCCAGACTGCTTCGCAGCTCTTGACCGCTCGCGGCCAACCGTTCCAATTCCGTGTTCTTCCGGGCGATTTCCGCCTCAGCGTGTCTCTTTTCCGTAATGTTGCGTCCTTCGGCAAGCAGGAACACGATCTTGCCGCTCCGGTCCCGAATGGGCGAGAGCGAGTAATCGATAACAATTGTCTCGCCGCCGCCAGCCTGGCCGTAGATTTCCATATCGCAACGAACGAACTCGCCCTGGCTTGCCCGCCGGACCAGTTCTCGCTGCTTTTCCCGAGTCTCTTTTGATACCAGCCACCAGCGTGTCTCCCAAAATGGTTTGCCGTGAATCTCGTCCAGGCGAATGCCGGCTTCTTCCAGCGCCGCGCGGTTGATCTCCAGCGTGTTGCCATGCACGTCCAGCAATCCTATGAACTGAAACATCTCTTCCAGAACGATACGCGCGAGTTTTTCGCGATGCATGTGAGGGCTGTCAGAAGCGGAGAGCTCGACATCGCGCACGCGCAGGATCGGGGAATCCGCAAACAATTGGTGGTTTATTGTCGGCATAAAGCCTCCGGGCTATGGTTCAGTATGACTCCATGTTTTAGATCTTGGGAAATCGCGCAGGTGCCAGTTCGTGCGGGCACCTGATCGTCGGTATTGATAAAGCTGTGCGCGGACGTTCGTTAATCCGCTACGAGTGGACTTCATGCGAGGCAAACCGTCGTTCCTGCGCCTGATGAACGGGTTGCTCACACCGAAGAAACAGATTCTGGGTTGTGATATCGCCGGGCAAGTTGAAGCGGTTGGCCCACTCGTAAAGCAGTTTCAGCCCGGCGATGAGGTGTTCGGCGGAACGGGTATGGGAGGGGTTCGCGGAGTATGTCTGCGCCGTTGAAAACAAATTGTCACGGAAGCCGGCGACTGTGTCATGGCAAGGGGGGTGGTGTTGAAAGCCAAAGCGGGGCTAACATCTAAGTATGAGGATTCACATAGGGACGGGTTACTTCGGAGTCACGACCTTGGCGAGGCGGATCTCAAAATCGTCCAAGCTCACCGAGGGATTCCGGAAAGCATTCGGCACCCCGCAAGAAAGCTTGCCTGCGGTGGTCCTTTCGAATACACGCCCTGCTCCTCCAGCAACATCGAAGGACGAAGAGGGGACTCCGCAACGGCCCTCCCAGATCTAACGAAGACCGGTCTGTCCCGCTACTAGTCGTTTTCCACTATTGTCGTAAGCGCACCTGATACGTAAACTATTGAGAGTTAGTTTCAGGGAGGCATTTACTTTTTCATGCGAAAATTCGCCTGGCTATTCGTGTGTCTATACACAATGGTGAGGGCCCAGACGCCCATCGGAACGCTGGAAGGACAAATTACCGATCCGGCCGCGGCGCTGGTATCGAACGCCGAAGTCAGCGTCCATAATGCTCAAACCGGTCTCACGCGCACCGTCCACTCCTCGCGCCAGGGAGCGTACCATTTCTCCGACCTTCCAATCGGTTCGTATCTCCTGGAAGTAAAAGCCCAGGGATTCGCGCCCTATTCAGCTTCCTCTATTCGCATCGACATCGGCCAAGTGGTTTCCTGGCCCGTGCAATTGCAAATCGCCAGTGAGCACAGCGTAGTGAACGTGTCGGGCGAAGCCGTCACCGTGGACACCAGCCCAACAATTGGCAACGTGGTTTCCGAAAAACAAGTGGTTGACCTTCCCTTGAATGGACGCGACCTAACGCAACTCGGCCTGCTGCAGCCGGGAGTGGCTCCCATGACGTCGGGGCTTGCTGAAGCGGGTGGCATTGCGCGCAGCGGCCAGGCCTACGCAGTGAATGGTCAGCGTCCGGAATCGAATAACTACTTGCTGGATGGCGCCTCGAACGTGGACAGCGTGAATGGCGGGTACGCGTTGCGCACGCCGGTGGACGCCGTGAATGAATTCCGCATCCTCTCGCTGAACGCGCCGGCCGAGTATGGCAATACCAGCGGCGCGACGACATCGGTAGTCACCAAGTCCGGAGGCAACAACTTTCACGGCGATCTGTACGAGTTCCTCCGGAACGATGCCATGGACTCGCGTAATTTCTTCGCCGCCCAAACCGAACCACTGCACCGCAATCAGTACGGCGCGACATTGGGCGGGCCGATCCGTAAAGATAAAGATTTCTTTTTCCTCTACTACGAAGGCCAGCGCGATTCGGAAGGCAAAACTCAAGCAGCCATCGTGCCCACCGCCGCCGAACGGGCAGGCGATTTCTCCGGTCTCGTCAACCCATCCACAGGGCAGCCTGCCCCTCTCATCAATGAGTTCACCGGCCAGCCGTTCCCGGGAAATCAGATTCCATTGGCCCTGCAGAATCCAATCGCTCTGAAGGCGGAACAACTTTATCCGCTGCCCAATATCGGCACCAACGTTTTTGAATCCACCCAGCTTGGATCGACGAACTACGATCAGGGCGGGTTCCGTCTGGATCACTACTTCGGCCCGAGCGACCAACTCTTTGCGCGATTCTCTACATCGTCGCTGCACCAGTTAGACCCGCTGCCCATCGCCGGCGCGGGCGTCCCCGGTTTTCCGGTTGTCGATGACATTCGCACCAACTCCGCTACTGCGTCCTGGGTGCACCTGATTTCGCCGCAGATCGTGCAAACCGCGCAGGTATCTTTTCTACGCAACGTGTTCCTCAATGGACAGGCCACCAATCACACACCCGGCAGCGATCTTGGTTTTCAATATCAGCCCACGCTCGGGCTGAACGACGGCGCTCCGTATCTGATCGTGAGCGGCTACGCATCGTTAGGGAATCCGATTACCGGCCCGCAGAACACGTATCAGAACGACTACCAGGGATCTTATTCCATCGCTATGACGCGCGGCCGGCACAATCTGAAGTTCGGCGCCGAGCTCACTCGCGAACAGATCAACGTTCTTTTCGGAATCGCCACCAACGGCTTCTTCGTATTCGCGCCTTTTCCCGCCAGCGATTCCTTCGCCAGTTTCCTGCTGGGACAATCGGTACAGTTCTTCCAGGGCGGCGGCCAGTTTGACCGTGGGCTGCGCAAGTGGGTCACCGCCGGATACGCGCAGGATGAGTTCCGCATCACTCCGCGTCTGACACTCAATCTCGGTCTGCGATACGAAGTGAATACGCCCTACACCGATATCCGGAATCGGATGAATGCGTGGGAGCCTGGCAAGCAATCCGTGATTTACCCGCAGGCGCCGGAAGGTTTGCTGTTCCCCGGCGATCCGGGCGTGCCGCCGGGCATCGCCCCAGTGGACTATCACCAGTTCATGCCGCGCGTGGGCCTGGCCTGGGATCCATTCGGCGACAACAAGACCACTGTGCGTGCAGGCTACGGCATTTTCTACGACGGTTTTACGAATGGAACGGGAGGGCCGCTGCAGGGGGCCGTCAGCGCGCTGCCGTGGACTCAGGCGTACCAGTTGCCCGGGCCGGGATTCAACCTGGCCAATCCCTATGGAAGTTCCCCAACACCGTTTGGAGGCAATAACTTTGTTGCGCCCGCCACTGTGCTCACCGTGCAATCGGGAGCGCTGCCGCCCTATTCGCAAAACTGGAATCTTTCGATTGAGCACGCGATCGCGAAGGACTACCTCCTCGACGTTCGCTACGTCGGAAACAAGGGCACGCATCTGCCGCGCTTTATAGAAGCCAATCCTTCTATCTATGGCCCGGGCGTGAATGCGAACAACAATAACGAGATCCGTCAGTACACCACCTGCAATGCCGCGGGCGTCTGCAATTACGGATCTGTTGGATTGATCGCCGACGATTCCAGCTCCACCTACCATGCGCTCGAGATCGCTTTTTCGCGGCAGTATTCGCATGGCTTGAGCTTCCTGGCTTCTTACTGGTTCTCGAAGAGCCTGGACTATATCTCCACGCTGAACGTCGCCGGTTCGGCTCCCACACTGGTGGCCGGCGAAAACGACCTGGCGCAAAACCCATTCGATTTGCGCGCCGAGCACGGACCGTCGCTGTTCGACGCCCGGAACCGGTTCGTATTCAGCGGGACCTGGGCGCTACCAAAGTGGGGCAGTGCGCCGAAGGCCGCTGCGTTACTAACCAACGGCTGGCAGCTCAACACCATCACCAGTATTTCCAGCGGCACGCCGTTTACCGTTTACGACAGCGCCGACGTTTCCCTGCAGGGCAGCGCGCCCGAGATTTCCGGCTTCTACTCCAGCCGGCCGGACCTGATTTCCGATCCAAATTCGGGGCAGCCGCACACGCCGAACGAATGGGTGAGCCGCGCGCCGTTTCTACAACTGAACCCGGTAACGCAGGCCGGCCAGTTCGGCAATGAAGGCCGCAACGTAGTGCGCGGTCCGGGGATCGCGGATGTCGACCTTTCATTGTTCAAGTACTTCAACATCGACGAGACCAGGCGCATACAATTCCGTGCCGAATGCTTCAATCTGCTGAACCACCCGAATTTCGGGCTGCCCGAGAACGACCTGGAATCGCCTGCTTTCGGTCAGATCCTGCAGGCGGGTCCTCCACGCCTGCTGCAGCTAGCGCTGAAGTTCGTCTTTTAGCAGCGGATACACCCGCACTACCGTTTTGGATAGCAGCCGGAATACACTAGACACTGTACCGGCTGCACACATGGACCAAACTGAATCGAATTTCCTCGCGAAGCCCGCTCCCAGATTTACGTTTCCAAAGACGGGAATTGACCGCGCGGCCGCATACCAGGTAGTGCACGATGAGTTGTTGCTGGACGGCAACTCGCGCCAGAATCTGGCTACCTTCTGCCAGACCTGGATCGAACCGGAACTTGGCCAACTCATGACTGAGTGCCTGGACAAAAACATTATCGATAAAGACGAATATCCGCAAATGGCGGAGCTCGAAGCCCGCTGCGTTCATATGCTAGCGGACCTCTGGAATTCGCCGAACGCGGCAGCTACGTTGGGGTGCTCCACCACCGGGTCGAGCGAGGCCGCTATGCTCGGAGGCCTGGCCCTGAAGTGGAAATGGCGCAAAAAACGGGAGGCTGCGGGAAAGCCTGCCGGCCAACCGAACATCGTCTGTGGGCCGGTCCAAATCTGCTGGCATAAGTTTGCGCGCTATTTTGATGTGGAGCTCCGCGAGATTCCTTGCGAGCGCGGACGCATGTTGATGTCGCCCGAGCAGGTGCTGAAGCGCTGCGATGAGAACACCATCGCCGTGGTGCCGACACTCGGTGTCACTTTCACGCTGCAGTATGAGCCGGTCCAGGCTGTGGCCGCCGCCCTCGACGACCTTGAAGAGGAATCCGGGATCGACATCCCTATTCACGTGGATGCGGCCAGCGGCGGATTTGTAGCTCCTTTCATCCACCAGTCCCTGGTCTGGGATTTTCGGCTCCCGCGGGTGAAATCGATCAATGCTTCAGGACACAAATTTGGTTTGGCGCCGCTGGGCTGCGGATGGATCGTATGGCGGGAACCCCAGGATCTCCCCGAAGACTTGATCTTTAACGTGAAATATCTGGGCGGAAGCATGCCTACGTTCGCGTTGAACTTCTCGCGGCCGGGCGGTCCGGTTGCGTCGCAATACTATAATTTCATTCGCCTCGGGCGGCAAGGCTACACCGCCATTACGCGCGGCTGCGAGGACGTGGGCGCGTGGGTGGCCGATGAAATCGCCAAGCTGGGGATGTTTCATGTTGTGTACGACGGCCGCAGTGGTGTGCCAGGATGTTGCTGGACCATCAAGGACGGCGAGGATCTGAATTTCACGCTGTACGATTTGGCGGATCGTTTGCGCGTCCGAGGCTGGCAGGTTCCAGCGTATCCCATGCCGCAGAACCTGGAACACATGGTAGTCCAACGGGTGCTGTCGCGCCTGGGCCTAAGCCGTGATCTGGCTGGAGTTCTGATGGATGATTTGTGGCGCGCGATACGCCACTTCGATGAATTTCCGTCGCCCAAGCAACTTACGCGCGGACACGCCGGGGGTTACCACCACTGCTAAGTGGCGCTGGCCGAACCGGCGGTGCCGCCGCGCACGGTAACGTACCGCGGTTGATCCGCCACGCTCGGGCAGACCCCCGGGCCAACAAAGTTTCTCGCGTAGCCGCCGCGTCGGCCTGATATTCTTTGCTAATGAGATTTCGCTCGCTTCTTTTCTGCGGATTCGCGCTCGGCGCGCCTACGTTCCTGTCCGGACAGCGGCCTCCGCAGGCGCCGCCGCCTATCGCCAATTCACTCGCGTATTTCGAACTGGGGCCGGATTCACTCCCACACGAGGGGGTCGCCAAGGGAGTGCTGCGCGGTCCATTTGTTTTGCCCAGCCAGGCTTATCCGGGAACGCAGCACACCTATTGGGTCTATGTGCCGGCTTCCTACGATCCAGCAAACCCCGCCGGCTTGATGATCATCAACGACGGGCAGGCGTACATCGCACCGGAAGGCGAGGCGCGCGCCGTAAACGTACTCGATAACCTTATCTACCGGCGCGAAATCCCGGTGCTGATCACCGTATTCATCAATCCCGGCCGCACGCCGGATCAGCAGGAGCCGACGCCGGCCAGCTGGGGCGATGGCACCACCAACCGCGCTACCGAATACAACACTCTCGACGACAAATATGCGCGCGTTATCGTGGATGAGCTGATGCCTGCGATTTACAAGGACTACAACATTTCAAAAGACCCGGAGCAGCACGCGATCGGCGGCGCCAGTTCAGGCGCGATTGCGGCGTTTACGGTGGCCTGGCAGCGGCCCGGCCAGTTCCACAAGGTCTTCAGCATGATCGGCAGCTTCACGGATATCCGCGGCGGCAACGCTTACCCGGACATCGTGCGCAAGAGCGACAAGAAACCGATTCGCATCTTTTTGCAGGACGGCAGAAACGACAACCGCGCACTAGCGGCGGACGGCAGCTATAACGAAGCGCGCGATTGGTTCTATCAGAACGTGCGCATGGTGCAGGCGCTCACTGAAAAAGGCTACGACCTGAACTTCACGTTCAGCATTGGCACCCACAGCCTCAAACAGGGCGGCCATCTGCTGCCCGAGATACTGCGCTGGCTGTGGCGCGATCAGCCGGCCTCAACCGATCCGCACGATATGACCGAACGCTCCTTCCGGGAGCGAAAGTAACGCGTTCAAGCCCTAAACCGGCAGAAACTCAAGACTTGCGGTCGTGCGAGTCTCCCGTAAGGTAGTAGGAACCCATTAAAGTCTCTTGACGATTGCGTTTCAGATTGGTATTCTCTCTAGACATATATCGCTTTGTTCCATAGGGTCTCTCGCGCTCCGTTGCGTACGGTCCAGTCAGCTTTTCCTGGGCTTGGTTAGTTGCGAGTATTGCTGGTTTTGTTCCTTGAAGCGAACGCAGCACAAACACAAGTCAGCACAAACACAAGAAGGAGTTGCTCATGATTCGAAGAATTCTTCCCGTCGCATTATTGGTGACATTGCTGGCCTCAGCATCACTCATCGCGCAGACTTTCCGAGGCGGCATTAGCGGTACCGTAGCGGACGCCACAGGCGCAGCCGTCGCCGGCGCCCCCGTTAAACTCGTGAGTCCGGATACGAACTTGACACGTGAAGGCGTTACTTCTTCCACGGGTGAGTTCGTTTTTCAGGATCTCCCACTCGGTAAGTACGACATTACAGTCACCCAGGCGGGCTTCGATACGGTTCACGTGTCCGGCGTCGTGGTGGATGCGGGCAGGATTGCCACCGTCGCACTGAAGCTGGAAGTGGCCAAGCAAGCCACCACGGTCGAGGTTGCTGCGTCGGTGGTAGCCATTGAGACTGCTTCGTCGGCGGAAACCAGCTTGATCGGCACTCAGCAGATCCTGGACATTCCCCTGAATGGCCGCGACTTCACCCAATTGCTGAAGTTCAATCCCGGAGCCAACGCCAACGGCTCCCTCAACGGCTCCCGCTTCAACGGCATCGACTGGAAGATCGATGGAGCCGACAACAATGACCTCTGGCACAACATCAACTCCGTCAATCAAGGCGGCGTGTCGGGTATTGCCGGCGTCGTACTTCCCATTGACGCCATCGACGAATTCTCCTTGCAGAGCAGCAGCAGCGCGGAAGAAAACCGCAACTCGGGAGGCGTCTTGAATGTTGTGATCAAGTCCGGAACCAACACTCTCCACGGTTCCGCGTACTACTTCAATCGAAACGAAGCCCTGGCCGCGTCTGACTGGTTCACGCCCCCCGGTTCGCCCACGTCGGAACTCCGCAACAACCAATGGGGTGGCTCCATAGGTGGCCCCATCTGGAAGAACCACACCTTCTTTTTCATGAACTATGAGCAGCAGAACTACCGGCAAGCTCTGACCGCCCCGGGAACCACCCCGTCTGCCGATTGGGTTTCCGAGGCCACGGCGGTTATGAACAAAGATGGAGTGCAAGTGAACCCGCTTGCTCTGACCCTAATCAACACTCTTTGGCCGGCCAACAGTCTGACCGGGCCCGCCGCCGTGCACAACTTTGCGGGCGCCGGCATTAACCTGTCCAACAGCTACAATGGCGTGGTCAAGCTGGATCATCAGTTCAATGAGAGGAATAGCCTGGCAATCCGTTATTTCGGTGGGACCGGGAATCAGGTGGAATATGTCGGCTCCGCATTGCCCTCCTACTTCCAGGCTGCTCCCAGCCGGATGCACAATTTCTCGGTGGTCTACAACACCGTAATTACGCCTCGTTTCGTCGCGCAAACGCTGCTAGGGGTGAACTACTTCCTGCAAATTTTCGGTGACGCCAACCATGGCTTTAATATGCCCGGTCTCGGATTCAACGACGGCGTAACGAATCCCACTGATTTTGGCTCCCCGAACATCAACATTTCCGGATTCGATTCAACCGGCTTGACCCCGCAGCTCGGGCGCATTGATACCACCGGCCACATCGATCAGACCTTCACCTATACAGTGGGCTCCCACGAATTCCGTTTCGGTGGCGATTACCGCTACTCCCGCCTGGATGTGTTTTATGATTCGGACGCGCCTGGCTCGTTCACGTTCAATGGCTCGCAAGGGCCGTTTGCCAACACAAATGCGGCAGACAGCTGGGGCTTTGGCAGTAACCCCCTCGCTAGTTCGCTCAATGCGCTCTCCGATTTCCTCGCTCTCCGCGTCGCTCAGGGCAATGCCAGCGTCGCTTACGGTAACCAGCAGCGTATTTACAATCTCCATGGAGGCGACGTTTTCGCGCAGGACAGTTGGAAGGTAACTCCTAAGCTGACCCTGAACTATGGATTGAACTGGGTGTATCAGGGCCCCATCGATAATCCGAAGAACCTCATTTCCACCTTCATCCCCGCGGACGGCGGCATCACCTATACCGGCACACATGGTCTCAATAGCTTGTGGCCCCCCGATCATCATGATTTCGCTCCGCGCTTCGGGTTCGCTTTCCAACCCAAAGCCGGAGGCAAGTTGGTGATCCGCGGCGGCTGGGGCATGTTTTATCAAGTCCCCAATATCGCCTACTTCGGCGACAGCGGAGCGTCCAACGGCGCCGGCTCAGGAATCAATGGGAACCCCGGCGGACCGGACCCGGTTTTGCACCTGGTGAATCAAGCGCCCATCTCCATCGTGGCCGGCGCTCCCATCTTTGCGACCAATGAAGCAATCGGCCCGTTCGGCGGTTTCTCAGTGAGCCAGCACTTCATCACCGGCTACAGCATGAATACCAACATCAACCTTCAGTACCAGGCCGCCAAGGATGCGGTGGTCGAGGTTGGCTATTCGGGCAGCTTGAGCCACCACTTGCCGGACACGTTGGATATCAACCAGATCCCTCAGGGTGCGCCGGAATTGAACAGCTCGCGGCCCTACTACAGCCAGTTCCCCAATCTCGCCGCCATCGACGAAGTACAGTCCGTAGGTAACGCCAATTACAACAGCCTGATCGCGTCCGTTCGGACCACCAGTTTCCACGGATTCACTACCAAGCTCAGCTACACCTACGGGCACTCGCTCGACGACCTGTCCTACGCCCGCCACATCATTCCGCAGAACAGCTATTGCCTGCAGTGCGATTACGGCAATTCGGATTACGACATCCGCCATTCGTTTTCCATGTTCCTGACTTATGCCGTCCCGCAGCCCAGTAAGTACAAGGTCCTCTTAGGCGGCTGGCAGCTGAACACGTTATTCTCGTTCTTCACGGGCACGCCGTTTACTGTGTTTTCGGGCATTGATTCCAGCGGCACTCAAGAGTACGACGACCGGGCCGAAGTGATCGGCAACCCCTTTGCGAATGTCCCTGCTTCGAGTCGAGCCGCCAGTACCTATTACTACTTCAATCCAGCGGCCTTCGCTGTGCCGGCTCAGGGCACCTATTCCAACGAGGGACGTAACGAATTTTACGGTCCTGGAACTAAGCAGATCGACTTCTCGGTGTTTAAGAATTTCGCAATCACCGAGCACGCCAGGCTTCAGTTTCGGGCTGAAATCTTCAACATTTTCAATTTTGTGGACTACGCCAACGGGGTCGGGGGCAACAATGTCCAAGGCAGCAATTTAGGACAAATCGGCTCGACCTACGACGTGAACTTCGGGGCGCCGGGCATCGGCCCGGGTGCTCCCCGCAACGTGCAGTTGGCTTTGAAGTTCCTTTTCTAGATTCGCAAAAAGCCAAACACCAATCGGGCTGAGCACTCTTCGCGGGTGCTCAGCCCTGATCTTTTGGAAACCTTCCTACACCTCCTCCTCAAACTCCTCATCCTGATCCGGTAGCACGTCACGCTGACCAGCCATCCAAACGTAAAGCGTGGGGAGCAAGAAAATGCTCATCACCAGGTCGGAGATCAGCCCTCCCACGATCACGATCGCGAACGGCCGCTGCGAGTCCGATCCGATGCCGTGCGACATGGCGGCCGGCAGCAGCCCCAGGGTTGCCACCAACATCGTCATCATGATCGGGCGAAGCCGCAGCACGGCGCCCTCCACCGCGGAATCTACGATACTGTGCCCGCGCGCCCGCAGTTGGTTGATGTACTCCAGCATAATCACTCCGGTTTGTACCGAGACGCCAAACAAGGCCAGGAATCCCACGCCCGACGACACGCTGAAGTTGGTGTGCGTAATCAGCAGAGCAAGCAGCCCACCGATACGCGCCAGCATCACGTTGACCAGAATCAGAAGCGCCCATTTGAAGGAGCGGAACATGGTGTAGAGAATAATGAAGATCAAAAGTATCGTCAGCGGCACGATAACCAGCAGCCGCGCTTCGGCGCGCTTTTCACTCTCGTATTCACCTTCCCAATCAATGTGATAGCCGCGCGGCAGTTGAACGCTGGCGCTCACGTTCTTGATTGCCTCCTCCACCGCGCCGCCCAAGTCGCGGCCGCGCACGCTGTATTTGATAGCCACGTACCGCTGGTTTCCTTCACGATAGATTTCAGAACCTTCGTCCCGTTCCTCTATCTTGCAGAGTTGAGCGAGGGAAACTCGTTCGCCGGTGGGAGCCAATAATCGGATGTTCTCAATCGCCTCCTTGGTGTTGCGATACTCCGGGAGATAACGCATCACCAGGTCATAGCGCGCTTCGCCTTGCAATACCTGCGTGAGAGCATTTCCTCCCGCGGCGGTATTTACGGCATCCTGAACATCCGCTACGTTGATCTGATATCGCGCGGCTTGTTGCCGATCCACGATAAAGTTGTCGTTGGGCTGCCCCAGAACCTGAAACACTCCCAGATCCTGAATGCCTTTTACCTTCCCCATGACTTTGCCGATCTGTTCGGCCTTGTCTTCCAAAACTCGCAAGTCGTCCCCGTAAACTTTCGTCGCAAGCTGTCCCTTCACTCCGCTGACCGCTTCTTCCATGTTGTCGGCGATCGGTTGTGAGAAGCCCCACACCACTCCCGGAATCTTCGAAAGCTCGCGGTTCATGGACGCTATCACCTCTTCCTTGTTCTGATGAAAGGCCGGCCGCCATTGCTCCTTGGGCTTCAGATCGACAAAATATTCGGTGTTGAAGAAGCCGGTGGTATCGGTGCCATCATCCGGGCGCCCGGTCTGGCTGGTGCACTGCGTAACTTCAGGCCAGGAACACAGGATGAGCCGCGCTTGATTCGACAGCCGAATGCCTTCCGTAGGACCGGTGCTCGGAGCCAATGTGCCGCGCACCCACAGCGCGCCTTCATCCAGATGGGGCAGGAACTCGGAACCGATCACTCCGCCCAGCCAAAGATACATCGCCACAGCCAGGCCGGCCACTCCTCCGGCGACGGTGAGGAATCGCAGCCGGATGGCCACTCTGAGAACGCGTCTATATATGTTAGTGGCCCACGTCATCACCGGATTGCGCCATTCGCGCGTGCCTTTAGGAAAGAAAATGCTGGCTAGCGCCGGTGCGATCAACAGCGAAAAGATGATGGCGCCCAGCAGAGCGAATGCCACGGTCCAGGCCATCGGTTTGAACAATCGCCCTTCCACGCGCTGCAGCGTGAAAATCGGCAAGTACGCGGTAATAATGATGGCAACAGCGTAGAAAACCGGCCGCTGCACCTCGTGCGCGGCGTCTGAGATCTTCTGTTTTGCAGTTCTGGTATCGTCGCGGCGGCTCAGGTGCCGCACTATGTTCTCCACCATCACCACCGCTCCGTCCACCACCATTCCGAAGTCCAGCGCGCCCAGCGATAGCAAATTCGCCGGAATCCCTCTCAGGTTCAAACACGTCGCGGCGAACAGCAGCGAAAATGGGATGGTCAGCGCTACAATGATGGCCCCTCGAACATTTCCGAGAAACAGAAACAGGATCACCACCACCAGGATCATTCCATCCCTGAGATTGTCCAGGACAGTGTGCGTGGTGTATCGCACCAGGTCGCTGCGATCGATGAGCGGAACAACTTTCACGCCCTTCGGAAGAATAGTATTGTTGAGCTCCTCTACCTTCTTGTGAATTCCCTGCAGCGCCGTGTCGGCATCGGCGCCTTTGCGCAGTAGCGCAATCCCGGAAACTACATCGTCGTTATCGATCAGCTTTCCATCCTCGTGCCGGATCGCGCGCGCGAATTGGCCCAGCCGGATCTTCGGACCCTGCGCCACCACGGCGATATCTCTCACCCGGACCGGTGTGCCGTTCTTGGCCGTGATCACGGTGCTCTCAATGTCCCGTACGTTCCGGACCAATCCCACTTCCTGAATATTGATCTGCTGCAAGCCGGCTTCGATGAAGCTGCCGCCGGCGTTGGCATTGTTGTTGGTGAGCTGTTGCTCAACCTGGCCGAGGCTCAGTCCATACGAGATGAGTTTATTGGGATCCACGCGAACCTGATATTCACGCGTCGGGCCGCCGAAGCTGGCCACATCCACGATATTCGGAACTGCCTTTAGGTTCTTCTCCACCACCCAGTCTTCGATGGACTTCAGCTCCATCACGTCGTACGCCGGATTGATGCTGTGCAGCGTGAAGAAGTAGATCTGGCCGGCTGGACTCCAGTCTGTTTGCATCTGCGGCGATACGCCGGCGGCCACCGCGGCAGGCGGAAGACTCACTTGCGTCAGCCGCTCGAGCGCTCTTTCGCGATCTTTGAAATTATCTTCTTCGTCGTCAAAAATGAGCTTGATGTCGGAAAGACCGAACAACGAGAACGACCGCAGATGGGTTACGTGCGGCATGCCGTTCATCACGATCTCGAGCGGAATGGTGATTTGCTGCTCGATTTGCTCCGCCGAGATTCCCGGCCACTGCGTGACAATCTCAACGTAGTTGTCGGCAACATCTGGGTAAGCTTCCACAGGAAGCTGATGAAAGGAAATCGCGCCCCATCCGAACAGCAGCAGCGCCGCGGCCAACACCAGAAAGCGGCTCTGTAGCGCGAAATCAACCAGCTTGCGAATCATCTACTGTTCCACCGTGCTTTGGAAAACCAGTGCGTTCGCCACCACCTTATCGCCCGACTGGATGCCCGAGGACACTTCCTGCGTGTTGCCCGGAAGCATGCTCCCCCCGGCCACTTCCACTCGCCGGAAGCGCCCATTTCCTAGCGGATTGTAGACCCATTCCCGGTCGTGCAGATGCAGAATAGCCGTGGCCGGAACTGTCGCGTGTTTTTCCTTGGTCAGGCCGTGAAACGTCGCGGTGACAAACATCCCCACCCGCATCAGGCCAGGATTCTCCACTTGCAACCGCACCTTGGCGGTACGAATGTTCGGATCAATGATCGGCAGAATGTTGCTAATCTTCGCCTTCAGTACCCGGTCCGGATAGGCCACCAGGTGGATGTCCGCATACTCGCCGATATGCACCTGCGCCATGTTGTTCTCCCACACATCGCAGATAATCCAAACCTGCGACAAGTCGGAAATGGTGAAGGGATTCGGTGGCGTCAGCGCCTGAACGCCCGATTGCTCCGTGATTTGTTGGTCCGTGATGGTTCCCGCTACCGGAGCAAACACCTCGACGATGCCTGTGGGATGCTCCGGATCAACTCCAAGCAGCCCGAGCTGCTCCTTCGCGGTCTCGAGAACGACAATGTTATCGTCCTCGGCGTTCTGTGCGATTTCCTGCGCACTCTTGGGAATCGCCCCATGCTCCAACAGCGTGTTGGCACGATCCAGTTGAAGCTTCGTCAATTGCTCGTTTTTTATAGCTTGGCGGTAGTTGGAAAACGCGCCTGCAATGTCCGAGCTTCTCACTTTGAAGAGGAGCTGGCCTTTTTTCACTTCATCGCCCAGCCGCGCGTCGATTTCCACCACACGTCCAGTGGCGAGCGATGGCACCGGCACCTGCCGCGAGACGTCCGGACTCACTACGCCAGTGACGTTCAATTCCGGCGCGCCCACGTACTCGCCCGCCGTCACCAAAGGAAAACGTTCCGGATGGTCCACTTTGAAATTGTTGGCATCCATGTCGGGCTCGACGGCAGTGGGCGTCGGCCCTATTGCGGCGGCCGCACTCTCTTGTGCCGTGACCTTTTTCTCGCAGCTGGTCAGCAGAAGGCTCGCAGCCAGTACTGCGGCAATAACAAATAATCGGTTCATTGGAGCACCTCACTTCCCGCAGCCATATTCATCTGAGCCGCGGCCGTCAAGTATGAGCCAATCAGATTCAAGTAGGCCAATCGAGTGTCGCGATAAGCCTTCTCCGCATCCAGATAATCCAGCAAAGATGAGCCGCCATTCTGGTAGGCGAATGACACTCTGTCGCGCGTGTCCGTGGCCAGTTTCAGATACCTGGTCTTGTATGGTTTCAGCAGATTTACGTTTTGGATAAGCGTCCAGTAGGCTGAATCTACATCGCTGAAGACCAGCGCCTCATTGGCATCGCGCAATCGCTCGTTCCGGCCGATGTCGATCTTTGTCAACTCTTTCTGGCCCTGATTCCGGTCGAAGATGCGCAGCGGAATGCTCACGCTTCCACCCACGGTCTCGTTGGCGAACGAATTGCTA
>Ga0187851_10000474_pt1 | contig 41471 bp, 30 predicted proteins | sample June2016WEW_6_10_FD_132997 | JGI IMG/M metagenome (GOLD analysis project Ga0187851, IMG submission 132997) | Peatland microbial communities from SPRUCE experiment site at the Marcell Experimental Forest, Minnesota, USA - June2016WEW_6_10 | ecosystem: Environmental > Terrestrial > Soil >...
CAGTGCCGTTTCGCGACGTATTCTCAAGATAAGGATTCGGGAAGTCCTTCAGGCAGCTCTGAAAAAAGATGAAAAACTCTGAATAGCCTGTAAGCTACCCAGGTTTCTGTGAGCAACCGCTATTATTTCGAGCAGTTTGTGTTGGATCCCGCTAAGCGCACGCTGTCTCGCGCGGATTCAGCCGTTTCTCTCACCCCTAAAGCTTTCGACGTGCTGCTCTTTCTGGTTCAAAACCCCAACCGCCTGGTCACCAAGGAGGAATTGCTGCAAGCCGTGTGGGGCGACACGTTCGTCGAAGAGGGCAACCTGACGCAATACATCTCTCATTTGCGCAAGGCGCTGGATCACAACTCGGAAGACAGCCGTTTGATCGTCACCATCGCTCGAAAGGGATATCAGTTCACGGAGCGTGTCACTGTCGTCGCAGACGCCGCGGATCTCGCAAAACATGCCACGCCCCAGGCTGCTGTCACCGAATTGCTAAAAACCGATGCGCGGCCTGTGGAGTTTCCAGCCCAAGAGAAAGTCAGCAAATCACCTTCACCCCGTCTTCGCTTCCGCAAATGGCTCGCGGCCGCCGCGCTGCTGATCGTTATCGTTGCGGCCTTCTGGTTGTACTGGGGTTACCGCCGCCGCGTGATGCTCTCCGCGACGGACACCATTGTTCTTGCCGATGTCAAAAACGAAACCGGCGATCCGGTGTTCGACGACGCACTGGATCCGGCTTTGCGTTACGAAATGGATCAGACGCCCTATCTGAACATTCTGGGCATCGATAAAATCTCCGGCGCCCTGGCGCAACTCAACCTGCCGCCGACTGCAAGGCTGACGCCCGGCGTGGCACGCCAGATATGCGCCAAGACCAACAGCAAGCTGGTGATCTCCCAATCAATCGGCGATGCCGGCAATAGCTACTTCTTGGAGCTGCGGGCTCTCGACTGCGCGTCGGGAGCAACCTTGGCCGAAGAGCAGGCGGACATCGGTCAGCGGAATGAGGTCATACACGAATTGGGAGTCATGGCCGCAGGCCTGCGCGCAAAACTGGGAGAGCCAGCAGGTTCGTTGGCGCGCTTCAATCAGCCGCTGGAGAAGGCGCTCAGTCCCTCGCTCGAGGCTTTGCAAGCCTCAACGCAAGGGCTCAAACTCTCCCACGCCGGCGACGCTGAAGGAGGGCTTAAATTCTATCAGCGAGCTGTCGAACTGGATCCAAACCTCGCCGTAGCGTACGGGCGGATGGGCGCGGCCTACCTCTTCCTCGGTAACACTGCGTTATCGGAGGCCGCTTATACGCGTGCGTACCAACTCCGCGACCGATTGGCCGAAAGAGACCGGTTGGGCGCCGAAATCACTTATTACAGTAACGTGATCGGCGACTGGGAGAAGGAATATTCTTCCGTGCTTCGTTTCTTAGAGATATTTCCTCGGGATGTGTTTGCTCATGCCAACCTCCGGGAAGCATATGTGCATCTCGGGCGGCCCGACCAGGCGGCTGACGAAGCGGCCGAGGTCGCACGGTTGCGGCCCAGCGCATATTATTTCGGCAGCGCGATACAGTCCATCCGGTTCGCCAGCAGATTCAATGAGGCAAAGTCATGGCTCGCCAAAGCGGACGTCCTTAAATTCGACAATTCACTCATCCGGCGGGAAAGACTCATTGTCGCATTCGCCACAGGCGACCGGGACAACGTCGAAAAGATCCTCCAGCAGGAAGAGCAAGGCAAGTTTCGAGAAGACTTCCTCTATGAACACGCCTTGATCGAGATTCAGCAGGGTCGCTTTCAGTCCGCCGCACGTCTGCGCCAGCAAGCTTCGGCGCAAACCTCGAAGTCTAGTGATGCTAACTGGTGGGTGATCCCCGCAGCCCTGGAGGACGCCGAAGTCGGAAAGGGCGCGCAAGCTCGACACTACGAAGTCCAGGCCGCTGCAAGCCCGCTCGATCGCAATAGCAAGATTAATCTGGCGCAAGCGCTCGCACGATCAGGACGAACAGCGGAAGCCGGTAAACTCGCCGACCAGGTCAGCGCGGAAAGGCCCGAGGACACGCTCGTGCAGCATTACTTCATTCCCACCATCCGAGCCGCGATCAAGTTGCGGCAACGCGATCCCGCGGCAGCCGTCGAGCTGCTCCGCGGCACTGCCAAGTATGAACTGGCGTTTACCGGATTCGATTATTTGTACCCCGCCTACATCCGCGGACTGGCGTATCTGGATCTCGGCGATGGCCGGTCGGCTGCGGCGCAATTCCAAAAGATGCTCGACAATCCCGGATTTACCGTGAGACATGTCACTGGAGCGTTGGCCTGGTTGCAGCTCGCCCGCGCGCAGAAGATGATGGGCGATGAAGCCGCTGCACGGAAGTCCTACGAGACATTCCTGATTTTGTGGAAGGACGCCGATCCTGACATTCCCATCTACCAGCAAGCCAAAGCGGAGTATGCCAAACTCGGCAAATGAATTGTGCGAGCGTGCTGGGGGTTTGATCGTAACGAACGTGGACCCGCTACCGAGCCCTTAAGCTCCCTGAGCAGCCCTGAAGCGGTTCTTATCGATATTCAGCGATCGAATCTTCGATTCCAGCGTAGACCTCGGGATCCCCAACTTCACCGCAGCGCCCGTCGGTCCCGACACACGGCCACCAGTATCTTTCAGCGCGGCCTCGATCATGTTCTTCTCTTGTACCAGGAGCTTCCGCGGGAGCTCAGCTTCCTGTTTCGCCTCTGCTGGCAGAGGTGGCGACTGCGGTAACCAGTTTTCGTCGATCGAGAAAATCTCTGTTTCGCAAAGTATCACCGAGCGCTCGATCACGTTTTGCAGCTCGCGAATGTTTCCCGGCCAAGGATAGGACTGCAGCAATTCCAGCGTTTTCTTATTGACGCGTTTGATGCTCTTGCCGGCCTTTCGCGCATAGCGATCGATGAAGTATTCGACCAGCAGGGGAATGTCCACGCGTCGTTCTCGAAGCGAAGGTATCTCGATCGGGAAGACATTGAGCCGATAAAACAAATCACTGCGAAACGACCCGGCGTTGATCGCGCCTTGCAAGTCAAGATTGGTGGCTGCAATCACCCTCACGTCAACCCGGATTCGACGAGTGCCGCCCACGCGCTCAAACTCGTGCTCCTGCAGCACGCGTAGCAGAGCTACCTGAGTCTCGGCTGGCAGTTCTCCCACTTCGTCCAGAAAGATTGTGCCTCCGTGTGCCAGTTCAAACCGGCCCAGGCGCTGCTGCGTCGCGCCCGTAAACGCGCCCTTCTCATGGCCGAAGAACTCAGAAGCGATCAGATCACGGGGAATTGCCGCACAATTCACGCTAACGAACGCGCGCGAAGCGCGATCGGATCTTCGATGTATAGCGCGTGCCACCAGCTCCTTGCCCGTTCCCGTTTCACCGGTGATGAGAACCGTGGAGTCGCTTCGCGCAACTTTGGAGATGCGCGACAGTACGGCTTGCAATGCCGGAGCGGTTCCCACGATCTCTTCGAACATCGACGCCTTGTCGATTTCTTCGCGCAGAGCCACGTTTTCTCTGCGCAGAGTGTCCTCAGCCTGCTTGCGATCTTCAATATCCGTCGCGGTAAAATACCAACGCGTAATCTGTCTCTGTTCGTCCCGCAGTGGGTTAAAACGAGCCAGGAACCAGCGATAACTCCCATCGCGTTTGCGGAGTCGCAACTCCAATTCTTCAGCGGTGCCACTTGATAAAGCGCGATCCGTATAGGTCTTGAACCGTTCCGCATCGTCTGGATGGGCAAAAGCTGCAAATTTCTTGTGCCGCCATTCGTCGAGATTGGTGCCGAGGTAATCGAGCGCGGTGCTGTTTGCATAAAAGCGTTCAAGTTTAGGCCCGTATACCGCAATCAGTTGGGGCGCCAGGTCAACGATCTGCCGGAGCTCCATTTCGCTTCTGCGCAGTTCCTCCTCTGCTCGTTTACGCTCAGTGACGTCGATCACAGTGCCCACAAATTCAATCAGGTGGCAGGACGTACTCAGCACAGGATGACCCAAGACGTGAACGTTCCTGACGAGGCCATCGGGATGCACGATGCGGTAGTCCGTCTCCCACTCCGACTTCTCACGGATCGCCGTCTCGATTAGATGCTTGAAGCCGGGTTGGTCGTCGGGATGAATCCGCTGAAAGAAATCCTCAAATCGGGGCAAACCATCCTGTGGATCGAAACTCAGAACACGGTAGCATTCCTCCGACCAGTACCGGATATCCTGGTCTGGACTCCATGCCCAGCTGCCGGTGTGACTCAGCCTCTGGGCTTCGGCCAAGTACGCTTCACCGGTCCGGAGGGCCTCCTCGGCCGTCTTGCGCTCGGTGATGTCGGTCACCGCCCCGACAAACTCGCGATTGCCGAATGCATCCCGTAAAGCGTGAGCGATGGCGTGTACGTGCTTGACTCGTCCATCAGGCGGTAGCAAGCGATAAGCATGCTCGAAATCTCTCGCTCCGGCAAAGGCCCGATTAATGACCTCTTTGAAGTCAGCGAGATCCTCGGGGTGGACGCGCTGCGCTACTGAATCGATTGTCGGCTTCACAGAGCGATCGTAACCGAAGATATGGAAGGTCTCGTCGGACCAGAAGATCTCCCCACTGGGAACCTTCCAGCCGAAGCTACCTGTATGACTTAGTCTTTGGGCTTCGGCCAAATACGCTTCGCGTCGTCGCAGCTCCTGGGTCAGAAGCTCGTGCTCGGTGACGTCTATGGCGCTGCCGACGTATTTTTTGAGGCTCTGGCCGTCGACAAAAGGAGCACCGACGCAACGAACGTAGCGCACCTCGCCGTCGGGTCGCACGATGCGCTTGGTAGCGTCGAAGGGCATCGCTTCCGCCATGAGCCGCTTGATCACCTCTGCCATGGATTCACGGTCCTGCGGATGGACGAAACCTAAATATTCCTGAACGCTTGGCGGCTTGCTGGCCGGATCAAGTCCGTGCATTCGAAATAGCTCAGGAGACCAGTAGTCAAATCCCTCAGGGTCGAAGGCCCAGCTTCCCATGTGGCCAAGACGCTGCCCCTCGGCGAGATAGAACTCACTTCTTCGCAGCGCTTCCGCATTTCTACGTAGTTGTTCCTCCGCAGTTTTACGCTCCTCGATATCCAGACTCGATCCATACCACTTTACGATGTTGCCGCGCGTATCCCGGAGCGGCACCTTGCGATGGAACATCCAGCGGTATTCCCCAGTTGCCCGGCGGACGCGAGTCTCGAGTTCGAAGACTTCTCCGGACGTGAGGCAGCCTCGCCACTTAGCTACAATCTCCTCAACGTCTTCGGGGTGAATGAAATTGGTCCAGTTCCAGCCGGCCACTTCATCCAATGCGACGCCGAGATATTCCAGCCACGGCTTATTGAAGTAATCGAGGTAGCCGTCAGGCCGGGAGGTGTGAATCAGCGCAGGTATCGAATCAACGAGCAGCTGGATATTCGATGGCTCGAATTCTGGTCGTGGGGCGGCCATGGCGGGGATTATATGCCTTTTGGTCGTTTTCCCAACCTTTCTCCGCCCCCGGCTGCGCCTCGCCCTGTCAGCATCCTGGCAATTGCTCGGATGTTGGCACCAACTCTCAATGAAGTTGGATTCGCCAGGCGGCAAAGTGCTTCTTTTTATACAGATTCAGCCGTTGCAGCCCGGAACCAGGAATGCTAAAAGAGCACTCGAAAAAGGAGTATTTAAGGATGGCCAGCGCCAGCACGCCCGCTCCTTCAAGAGCGAACGAACCCGAGCAACCTCACGTACAGCCTGAAGCGAAATGGCGCAAATTCGTCGTGCCCCTCTTGATCGTGCTGCTCGCTGCGGTGATCTTCGTCACAATCACTTGGAACTGGAACGGCTGGGAGGGTAGCCGGGTCGAACAGGTCACGGATGACGCCTACGTACGCGGCGATCTGACTCCCCTCAGCACAAAAGTTGCGGGCATCGTGCGCGACGTGAAGGTCACGGATTACCAGCAGGTGCACAAAGGAGAATTGATCGTCCAGCTGGACGATGCCGATTTTCAGGCACAGTCGGATCAGGCCACCGCTGCGGTTGAGGCCGCGAAAGCTGCAATCGAGAACAATCACCGGCAGCGCGAGCTTCAGGACAGCCGCATTGCGCGCGCCCTCGCCGGTATCGATCAGGCGAAGGCGCAGATCATCGCCGCCCAAGCCGGCATCGATGCCGCGCAAGCAGAAGTAGTGCGCGCCCACGCCGAGCGTGCTCGCCAGGAAGCGCTTTTGCAAACGCGCTCGGCAACGCAGCAGAAAGTCGAGCAGGCAGTCGCTGAAGACGAGCGCTCTGCCGCCCAGCTCGCAAGTCGCCAGGCGGATCTGGAACAGGCCAAGACCTTGCTCCGCGGCAACGAAGACGCGGCAGAAGCCGAGAGGCGCGCCAAGGCAGTGTTGGAATCTCAGGATCTACAACTTGTCGCCGACCTGCATGCGAAAGAAGCGGCGCTCGATGGCGCAAAAGTGAATCTTGGGTATACAAAAATTGTGGCGCCGGACGATGGCACCGTGGGGGAAAAGCAAGTTCGACCCGGACAACTCGTATCGCCGGGAACGCAAGTTATCTCCTTCGTGCCCCTCATCAAATGGGTTCAAGCGAACTATCGCGAGACGCAGCTCAGCAATGTAAAAGTCGGCGATGCGGCTGAAATTCGCATTGACGAATATCCTGGCCGTGTGGTCCACGGCAAAGTGCTGGAGATTGCTCCGGCGAGCGGCTCGCAGTTCGCGCTGATACCCCCCGACAACGCGACCGGCAATTACACCAAGGTCGTGCAAAGGATTCCCGTGAAAATAGCTCTCGAGGATTCGAGCTTTGCGAACAGCTTGCGCCCCGGACTTTCCGTGATCGCCACTGTCCGGACGAGCCGCTGAGCGGAGCCTAGGATGTCTGCTTCCTCGATAGTCATGCCGCAACCCACTCCGGTGCAACTCGCGCGTGGAATTGCCGGAGCCGTGCCGGTCGAACTTTCTAAGAGTCCATTGCTTGGAATCCTCGGTGTCATCACCGGTGCCGGAGTCGTCACTCTTACCAGCCGAATGATCTCGCTCGGCCTTCCCGACCTCAAGGGCCACTTGGGGTTCAGCTATGACGGCGGTGCCTGGATCGGTACAGCCTTCGACGTCGGCTTGATGTTCATCGGCCCATTCACTGTCTATCTCGGCGGGCTAATGGGGCCACGGCGGATTCTGTTGGCGGCAGCGGCGATTTTTACGCTGCTCTGTATTTTTCTGCCTTTTATTCATAATTACGGTTTGCTCATCGTAGTCTTGGCCTTGGCGGGATTGGCGTCCGGCACCTTCTATCCGCTCACACTCACCTTCGCATTGCGCAACATCCCCCTCCGTTACCTTCCCTTCACGATTGCTCTCTACGCCTCGTTCGTGGATGGCGCCGTCAACATCGCCCCATCGCTCTACGGTTGGTACAGAAACCATCTCTCCTGGGAATGGATGTTTTGGAATTCGGCGCTGATCACGCCCGTGATGATGCTATGCATTTACTTGGGCATACCGAAATCCCCACCCGCAAAAGAGCACGGCCAAGCGCCCAGCTTCGCGGGGTTTTTATATGCGAGTGCGGGTTTCGCGCTGGTTTTAGCTGCATGCGAACAGGGCGAGAGGCTCGACTGGTGGCACTCTGGCATATTCACAGCACTTTTCGCTAGTGGCTCGTTCCTCCTATTGTGTTCTCTCGTGCGTCGCATGCTCGGCCCCAATCCTCTTGTTGATATGCCTTACCTCCGGCAATGGAACACGATACTGCTGGGCACTGGCCTCTTCTTCTTTCGCTTTTTTCTAGTTACAACAATCATCCTGATCCCGCAGGCCCTCGCCATCCACGGGTTTGAGCCGGACCAGATCGGGCCGGCGGTGGTTTGGACGGCAGCTTCTTTCGTTCCTCTTGCGTTTCTGGCTGGTTTCCTTCTGATTTCGAATGCGGATCCGCGGTTACTCCTCGCAGGGGGATTTGTGGCAATGGCGGCTGCTTCTCTCTTGAACGCTGAAATGACCAGCGCGTGGGCGGCCCCGAATTTCTACCGGACGGAATTTCTGATGGGCTTTGGCCAATGTTTTGCTTTCATCGGTTTAGTCGCAGCGATCATTTTGCAGGGGCTTTTCTCGGGCGGGTTGGCGAAGCCGCAGCGCATTCTCACATTTTCTGCCTTCTTTCATATCGTTCGAATCTTCGGAGGCACGATCGGAGCGGTCCTTATGGGGCGCTTCATTGCGGAGCGCGAGAAGTTCCACTCGAACCTTCTGGGATTGCATGTACAGCATGGCAGCTGGATCACGGACGGAAGCATCCACCAACTAACGGCAGGTTTTTATGCCAAATCGTCGGGCTTGGCTGATGCGGCGGGCCGCGCCGTGGACGTAGTGGGCGCGCGGCTTCGTCTTCAAGCCTATACGCTGAGTTTGATTGACGGGTTCTACTTGGTCGCCTGGGCCTCCGTCGTCGCTTTGGTCCTCGTAGCTCTCTTGCGCGAGCCGCCGCTGAAATATGGCGACCTCAGCGGGCTGCAACAGCAACAGGCTGCCGTGAAGGGAGACAAGTAATGAGATTCCGTCGTAGTGGTCTGGGCATCGCACTATTTGCAGCCAGTTTCTCGCTTTGCGCTCAAGCGCAGAACGCAGCTCCGGCTCCGCGGAAGATCACTCTCTCGGAAGCCGTCCAGTTGGCCCTGAAGCATAACCACATCGTGCTTATCGCGGGACTCCAAGTGCAAGAGAAAGCGCATGCGAAGGAGGCCGCACGCAGCGGATACTTCCCGAGCATAACGAACGAGAGCCGCGTTTTACAGGTTACGGACACGCAGTTCATCCAAATTCCCCAGGGTAGCCTGGGAACTGTCGCCGGCACCCCCATTCCCACTCAGCCTGCGATACTCAGTCAGGGTGAGAAGACCTTTATCACGAGTGGAACGGGCCTCGTGCAGCCTCTCACTCAGTTGTTCACCAGAGTCAAACCGGCAAATGACCTTGCCCGCGCGGACTTGGACGCCACCCGCGCGAACGAGAAGCAGACTCAGAACGATATCGCACTGAAGGTCCACGAGATTTATTACCAGATTCTAGTCACGCAGCTGCACAAAAGCGCCACCGAAGCGAAAATCCGCGCTGCTCAGGACGTGGAGACGGAGCGCACACAGCAGGTGAAGTATGGCAGCGCGCTCGACGAGCAACTTATCGAGAGCCGCGCGCAAACTCTCGAAGCCAAGCAAGACTTGCTAACCACCGAGTTGCAACTTTCTGATCTGACCATGCAGTTAAACGATGTGCTGGGATTGCCCGTAACCACCCAACTCGAACTCGACCCCGCCGTCCCCGAAGTCCAGGAACCTTGCCACCGCGAGCAGTGTGTCACTGCCGCGTTGGCATCCCACCCGGAAATCGTCGCGGCACGCGCCGAAGTCGAGAAAGCGTCGGCGGCCCTTCGCCTGTCTAAGGCGGATTACTACCCCGATATCACCGCAATTGCCCGGTACAGTTACCAGGACAACGTCCCGTTCCTAGCCCGCAACTTTGGCACTTTCGGTGCGCAGCTCACCTACGATTTGTTCGATGGGGGCAAACGCAAGGCCAACGTGGGCGAAAGCAATGCTCGTCTCGGAGAAGCGCACGAGAACCTGGCTCGAATCACGGACGAGGTGCAACGCAAGGTTGAAAGTGCCGCCAACAAACTGGCACGCACGCGAGAAATGGTCGACGTCTCGCAACAGATTCTTGCGCTGCGGACGGAATCAAGTCGGGTCTCCGCGCAACAGCTCGAAAGAGGCGAGGCTCTCCCCTCACAGGCCGAGACCGCTGTCGCTCAGGAGTTCGACGCCAAAACCCTGCTGCTTCAGTCTCAGCTTAGTTACGCCCAGGCGGAAGACGAAATGATCCATGCAATCGGGCGCACTCCTTAAACAGATAGAACTCTGAACTCGGAACTCAGTGTTTCGCCGCCGCGCGCTTGGCTGCTCTCTCGACTCGCTCGTCTCGAATTAAACGCACAAATCATTTCCCGTCGCAAACAGATCAAACATCGCAACTCGGCAGATGATATTCGGCCGGTGTCAATATTTGCGCACGCGCGAGTATTCTGACAACGAAGTCTTGCCGCAGCTCCACGCCGGCCAGCTAACCCGCCTTTTTTCAACCGGCAAACCTACGCGTAATTGGGCGATGAAATGCCTAATGAACCGTTCGGGCGATGCATTGCCGTTCGCACGGGAAGGAGTCCTGACCATGAAGCCGTTACGCACTCTGTGTCTGGTGCTGCTGGTACCAGGGCTGACGTGGGCGCAAGCCAGCGCTCCGAACGCGGGCTCCTCGAAGAACGACTCCGATGTTGCCACTGAACTGAAAGCTCTCCGTGAAGCTCTATCACAAACGCAGAACCAGATGGCTTCGCAACAGCAGGAGATTGAAGCGCTGAGGCGGCAATTGGGCGCCACGCAGCCCGCCTCTGTCAGCACCCCAGCTGGGTCGCCGCAAATGATCAACGCGGCCCTGACTACACCCGGCCCCCAACCCGTGAGCAGCTATAACGGCGCGAATGCCGGCCAGCAGCAAGCGCCCGGGGGAATAACACAAGAAAACGAAGGGACCCCGACCTTCAGACTTGGCTCTGCGGATATTAGACTTGGTGGCTTCGTAGACATAGAAAATATATACCGTACCACCAACACCCAGAACAATATCGCTACGAACTACGCCGCTATCCCGTTCAGCAACACGCCCCAGGGCAACCTTAGCGAGTATCGTCTCACCGCACAGTTTTCCCGCTTCAACATAAGGGTCACAGACAAAATTGGCGACACCGATGTGGCCGGCTACTGCGAAGCGGACTTTAGCGGCAATGATGCGACCAACGTTTATCAGACCGTGAACGGCCACACTCTTCGGATGCGCCTTTGCTTTATGCGCCTCCAGCGCAGTAAGTGGGAAATTCTCGGCGGACAAACCTGGAGTTGGCTGACCCCCAACCGCATCGGAATTGGTCCGAATCCCGCCGAATTGGCGATCACCTATAACGAGGATCAGAACATCGGCGTCGGCTTGCCCTATACCCGTGCGGCGGAACTTCGAGTCGCCTACCACGTCAACGATCACTTGGCCTTAGGGCTGGGCATTGAGGACCCCGACCAATACATCGGTAGTTTCGTCGCGCTTCCGTCCGCCTTCGCCTCCATCGGCACGACTGGCCCGCAATTTGACAACGGATCCCAGGTGGGAATTCCCAATCTTTTTCCAGACATCCTCCCCAAGGTCACATACGACTCAAAAATTGCCGGTCGGCATTTCCATCTGGAAGGCGTCGGGCTGGTTACGGGGGTGAGGTCCGCGGTCAAACCTGTCGGCGGAACCGATTTCACAAAGCATTCGGCCGTGGGCGGTGGTGGCTCGATCGCCGGGAACTTTGAGCTATTCCACAACTTTCTCTTTCTGGGCAATGCGTTTTGGAGCGACGGCGGCGGGCGCTATCTGGTGGCCGACGGACCGCAATTGGTTATTCGCCCGAACGCCGCGGGAACCAACATTTTTCCTTCCCTGGTGCATGCGGGAGCAGGTTCCGTCGGCTTCGAGTGGATAGCGAATCAACAGTCCGCTTTCGCCGTTTATTACGGAGCGGACTATTTCGGACGGAATTTCTTCCCCGACACCACGAACACCACCGCGCCTGGGACGATCATAGGCTACGGCGGTCCAGGCTCACCGAACACCAACAACCGAGCCATACAGCAAATTACATTCGATTGGCTGCAGACATTCTGGAAGAGCGATATGCACGGAGCGCTCCAGTATTACACGCAATATTCTTATCTAACTCGCGCTCCATGGTTCATAGCCCCAGACAATCCGAGGGATGCCCATCTGAGCATGGTGTATGCAGGTGTTCGCTACGTCCTGCCTTCGACGTCAGGCTTTATACTCCGCATCCCGAACACCGAATCCAAATGACACCACGGTTTGACAATCTGCATCAGACGAACAGTGACAGGCCGGAACCTATCGTCTCGTTTAGAGCAAATTCCTGGTAAACGCAGTACACGTTTTCGAGTTGGTGGAGGAGATAACCATGGCTGACAAACCGCTTCCAATAACCGCCAGCGCTGCTCGAGCGCAAGTTCCTGCTTCTACGTCCGCAGCCGCACCCGTCGCGCAGCCACAGCAGATCGCGCCTCAAACACGAGCATTCATCGTCGCGTGGTTTTTCACCGTCATTTTCTATTTCCTCGAATATGCGGTGAGGTCATCGCCGTCCGTGATGATTTCGGGATTGGAGGACCACTTCAGCACCACGGCGCTCGGGATTGCCTCGATTCTGGGCGTCTATTACTACACCTATTCCTCGATGAGTCTTGTCGCAGGCGCAGCCCTGGACCATTTGGGTGCTAAGCGTTCCGTGCCGGTGGGAATGGCGATTCTGGGTTTAGGCTGCCTGCTGTTTAGCGTGCCGGCAGTGCTGGCAGGAGATATTGGACGCCTCTGCCAGGGTGCGGGCTCTGCATTTGCATTCACTGGCGCCGTCTATTTGGCGGCACGCGGATTCCCTGCGCGCTACCTGGCTACTGCTATCGGCGCCACCCAATGCGTCGGGATGCTCGGCGGCTCGGCTGGACAGAATGTCGTCGGCCCGATGATTGAGCGTGGTCTCGGTGTTCATACTTTTTGGATCGGAATAGGAATAATCATCCTAGTCGTTGCAGTTCTACTCTATATCTCCACCCCCAAAGAACAGCTCGGAGCGCACCTCCAGGAAGGCGGCTTCGGTTCGCTGCTCACGCCCTACAAAATTGTATTTTCAAATCCTCAGTCGTATCTCTGCGGAATTGTCGCCGGCTTGCTATTCGCACCCACCACAATCGGAGACATGATCTGGGGAGTCGCAGCATTTCAAAAGGATCTTCAATTTTCCTACCACAACGCAGTGGTGATCGCTTCCATGGTTCCTCTCGGCTGGGTCTTCGGATGTCCGCTGCTCGGCTGGCTGTCTGACCGAATCGGACGGCGCAAGCCCGTAATCGTGGGGAGCGCGGCGGTGATGATGCTGGCGGGCGCGCAAATCGCGTTCCACCCGTTGCCGATTTCAGCGAGGCTGGGGATGTTCATTTTTGGGGTGGCATCCGGCGCCGCGATGATTCCCTACAGCATCATCAAGGAAGTCAATCCGGACAATGTCAAGGGCAGCGCAACCGGCGGGATCAATTTCCTGGTTTTCGCGATCACAGCGTTTCTGGGCCCGGTTTACGCGCATCGTATCGGCAGGGGCACCGGAAACGTGCCAAACCTGGCGGTGCACTTTCAGCGGGGTGCGCTGTTCTGGATTGCTTGCTGTGCGCTTGCAATTGTCGTGAGCTTCTTTCTTCGTGAAACTGGACGTGCGGCGCAACCCCAACCTGCACTCGCGCAAAAATAATGAAAGCTTAAAAGGAGGATTTAGGCAATGGCACATCGATTGGCGGATCAGTTGGTAGCGAGACTTGCTGAAGCGGGTATCGAGCGGATCTACGGTGTAGTCGGCGATAGCTTGAACCCTGTTACCGATGCATTGCGGCTGAACAACAAAGTTAAGTGGATCCATGTGCGCCACGAAGAAGTCGCCGCATTCGCGGCCGGCGCCGAGGCACAGCTCACCGGCAAGCTCGCCTGTTGCGCGGGGAGCTGCGGACCCGGCAACCTCCACTTGATCAACGGCCTTTTCGACGCTCACCGTAGCAATGCTCCGGTGCTGGCAATCGCGTCGCACATTCCCAGCAGTGAAATCGGCACGGGATATTTTCAGGAAACGCATCCCCAAAATCTGTTTCAGGAATGCAGCCACTATTGCGAGATGATCTCGAATCCGGCCCAGTTTGAGCGGGTTCTGCATATCGCCATGCAGAGTGCCATTGGAAAAGGCGGTGTAGGCGTGGTCGTACTGCCCGGCGACTTGGCGGCAACGGAAGTACCGGCGCATGCCGGCTCGCGTTCCCTGGTAACCAAACGACCGAGCATCCGTCCCAACGAAAAGGACTTGGCGCGGCTCGCGGACTTGATCAACTCCAGCAAGAAAGTCGCGCTCTTCTGCGGCATCGGTTGCGAAAACGCCCACGATGAAGTGATCGCTCTCGCCGAGAAAGTGAAAGCTCCGGTCGGGTATACCTACCGAGGGAAGCCATACGTCGCATACGACAATCCCTACGAGATGGGAATGACCGGCATGATTGGTTTCGGGATGTGTTACGAGGCGATCCACGAATGCGATCTTCTGCTGCTCCTCGGCACCGATTTTCCATACGACAAATTCCTGCCCACAAACTGCAAGATCGCGCAAGTTGACATCCGAGCCGAGAGTTTGGGACGGCGCAGCAAAATCGATCTCGGAATTTGGGGCGATGTGGCCGAGACGCTGAAAGCTCTGTTGCCGATGTTGGATGCAAAGCCGGACCGCGCGTTCCTCGATTCCACGGTCCGCGAACACAAAGAGAAACTTCGTAAAATGAATGTGTATGTTGACCATGTGGGTACGCGCACGCCCATGCATCCCGAGCCTGTCGCCGCCGCGCTCAGTGAAGTTGCCGCGCCCGATGCCATCTTTACAGTGGATACTGGCATGTGCAATGTCTGGTCCGCCCGGCATGTCAAGCCCGCCAAGAACCGGCGCATCATCGGTTCCTTCAACCACGGGTCCATGGCCAACGCACTTCCCATGGCCATTGGCGCGCAATGCGCCTATCCCGGACGACAGGTGATCTCCCTATCCGGGGACGGCGGTTTCGCAATGCTGATGGGTGATTTGTTGACGATCACACAGTACGACCTCCCTATTAAGGTACTCGTGTTCGACAACGGCGCTCTCGGGATGGTGAAGCTCGAGATGGAAACCGCCGGATTTCCCGACTATCAAACGGACCTCAAGAATCCGAACTTCGCTAAGCTTGCCGAAGCCGTCGGCATGATGGGTGTAAGAATCGAAAACCCCGCGGATGTGACTTCGGGCCTCAAGAAGGCGCTGGAGCACAAAGGGCCCGCTCTCATCGATGTAGTCACCGATGCCAACGCTCTCTCGATACCCTCTCATGCCGACCGGTCGCAAGCCGTAGGCTTCGCGCTGGCCATGGGAAAGATGATCCTCTCCGGCAACATCGAGGAAGTCGTGGCCACAATCGAGGGCAATGTTCGACATGTCCGCGAGTCTTTGGAGGCGATCTAGACCGATATTGGAGAAAGAACACCGCCGCCACAGTTGAATGGCAGATCCCCGCTGCTGCTTTTGCAGGGCGGGGATCGCCACGGAGAAACCTTTTTCGCCGTGGCCTGCGGCGATGCTTTTTTGATGTTGGTCATGCCGGGAGGTGCGGTGCTCATGGCAACGCCGTGGCGCGCACCCTCTTCCACCTCGCACTGTCTAACCGCGAAAAAAAAGGTCCGTCACGCCTCGGCAAGCATCCAACTTTCGCACTCGGGAAAACTCTCGATCCATGTGCACTTGCTTGCGGCCCGATGATGACGGCTGGACACTTGTCAGCCGGTTGACATCCGGCTATTATCGCGACTCCGTAACCGCGAACTAAGTGGCGTTACAGCACTGCAAAAGGCGTTCCCGGTTTGGGTTGAGAAGTGCCTATATTTTTGGTCTCACTTGGGATGAGGCTGAATTTTACTTCATGGTACGTTTCGACCAAATTCGCCGAATTCTAAAGCCGCGCAGTAAAGTGGCGGGAATCGCCGTGCTGCTCGCAGGAGCGCTGCTTGCGGCATCGCTCTGTTTTGCCGCTCCCGGTGATCCTTCCCCGCTCCCGAGCATTTATGACCCGCACTCCACGCCGGCAAAATCAATCGTTCATCTCTCACACTTCGTTCTCTCGATAACCGGTCTGATTTTTGCGATTGTCTTCGGTTTATTGGCCTATGCGGTCGTGAAATTCCGCAAGCGCCCAGGGGATGACGGTCGCGAGCCTCCCCAGGTCTACGGCAGCACGCAGATTGAACTGGCATGGACTGTGATTCCAATTTTGATCGTAGTCGTATTGTTTCTCGCAACCGCGCGTGTAATCCACTCGATTGAGGACGCTCCGCAGCCCGAGAATGCCGTTGAGGTCGTCGCCATCGGACATCAGTTCTGGTGGGAGTTCCGCTATCCACAGTCAGGCGTCGTCACTGCGAACGAGCTGCACATTCCGGTAAGCGAAGCCGCCCACCCGACGCCCACTTTCTTGACTCTGCTTTCCGCCGACACGGATCACAGCTTCTGGATCCCCCAGCTGGCCGGAAAAACAGACCTGATCCCAAATCGCGTGAATCATATGTGGATGGATCCGTATCAAACGGGCATCTTCCTCGGCCAGTGCGCGCAATATTGCGGCACGCAACACGCCAAGATGCTGCTGCGGGTTTACGTGGACAGCTCTCAGGACTTTGCCACCTGGGTTCAGGCTCAACAGCAGCCCGCGGTGCTCGACGCAAACGTAACCGCCGGCAGGCGCGTTTTCGAAACAACGGCTTGCGTAAACTGCCACGCCGTCGGCGGCACCATCGCCAACGGGCGCTTCGGCCCGGACCTGACGCACTTGATGAGCCGTCAAACAATTGCCTCAGGTGCGGCCGACAACACCAAGGCGAACCTTCGCTTGTGGATTCAGAAACCGGATGCCATCAAGCCGGGTTCGCTCATGCCCGCCATGCAACTCGGCGACGCTGATCTGGATGCGCTCGTCGACTATCTCCAGACGCTTCGGTAGTCAAAGGATTTGGGAGAGTACTTATGTCATCGGACGCAATGGCCATTCCAAATGCCACAGCGGAGGCGCGGCCTTGGGTCGAAGTGGTGCATGAATGGGTCACCACAGTCGATCACAAGCGTCTGGGAATTCTCTACATCGTCTATGCGCTCATTTTTCTCGTCATCGGCGGGATCGAAGCCACCATCATTCGCATCCAGCTGATTCGCCCGCACAACGATTTTGTTTCACCTCAAGTTTTCAATCGCATGTTTACCATGCATGGCACCACCATGATTTTCTTCGTGGCCATGCCTGTCCTGTTTGGTTTTGCCAACTATCTCGTCCCAATAATGATCGGCGCGCGCGACATGGCCTTTCCCCGCCTGAATGCATTCAGTTTCTGGCTCACAGCCTTGGGAGGCATTCTCCTTTATTTCAGTTTCTTGGGTGGGAACGGACTTTATGGCGCCGGCAACGCGCCTGACGTGAGCTGGTGGGCATACGCGCCGTTGGCGGCGAGAGCGTTTTCGCCGGGCCCCAGCTCGGACTACTGGACGATCGCTCTTCTCGTCTCCGGTTTCGGGAGCATCGGCACAGCCATCAATCTCATCGCGACAATTTTGTGCCTCCGCTGCCCGGGAATGACGCTCAACCGCATGCCGCTGCTCGCTTGGCTCAACCTGGTGATGTCCGGAATGGTTCTGATCACGATCACCCCGCTTTCCGCGGCGCAAATCATGCTGCTGGTGGATCGGTACCTGGGAGGCCATTTCTTCGACACACAGGCGGGCGGCTCGGCCGCCATCTGGATGCATTTCTTCTGGATCTTCGGTCATCCGGAAGTCTACGTCCTGATTATTCCTTGCTTCGCTTTCATGTCCGAAATCATTCCGGTATTTTCGCGCAAACCGATCTTCGGCTACCCCGTTATGGTTGGCGCCACCATCTGTATCGCCTTCGTCAGCCTCAGCGTGTGGGCGCACCACATGTTTACGATCGGAATGAATTCCTACGCCAACAGTTTTTTTGCCATCACCACCATGTGTGTCGGCATTCCCACTGGAATCAAAATTTTCAATTGGCTCGGCACCATGTGGGGTGGAAGCATTCGGTTCCAGACGCCTATGCTCTTTTCCATCGCCTTTCTCTTTCAGTTTTTGATCGCCGGTCTCACCGGAATCATGATGTCCTCCGCGCCTTTTGATTGGCAGCTCAGCCTCTCCTACTTTGTCGTGGCGCACTTTCACTATGTAATTGTCGGCGGAATCATCTTTGCCCTTTTTGCCGCGTTTTATTACTGGTATCCGAAAATCACCGGAAGAATGCTGAACGAATCGCTGGGCAAGCTCCATTTCTGGCTTTTCCTGCTCGGGTTTCACCTCACGTTCGACGTGATGCACATTCCCGGTATTCTCGGAATGCCGCGCCGCATCTACACCTACGAGCCCCGTCCGGGTTGGGAAACTCTCAACTTGATCGTTACCATCGGCGCATTCATCCAGGGCATCGCCATACTCGTGTTCGTCGCCAACCTTATTTATTCTTATTTCAAAGGACCGCAAGCGGGCAACGATCCCTGGGACGCATGGACTCTGGAATGGTCGGTAAGTTCACCGCCCCCGGATTACAATTTTGCCGTCATTCCTGTGGTTGCCAGCCGCCGGCCCCTGTGGGACCTGAAGCACCCGGAAGATCCGGACAGTCGCTACGAGTAACGCCATGACTAAAAGGATTGAGCAATGAGCGCCGTCACCAGTCCAGCCCTCGAAAGACCTCTCGAGTGGAAACTCCCCTACAGGGGCAAGGTCGGCATGGCCTGCCTCATTATCGCCGAGTCTGCGATCTTCACGATTTTCGTAGTCGCATATCTTTTTTACTTGGGAAAAAGCGTCACCGGCCCCACTCCCCGCGAAGTACTGGAGACGCCGATCTTCTTCACCATCTGTCTATTGTCGAGCAGCCTTACCATTCATCTCGCGGCCAAAGAGCTTGAAAACGATCATCGCAAAACCTTCCTCATTCTCTGGGGAATCACCATCCTGCTCGGCGCCCTCTTTTTATTCGGCACTGCAATGGAATGGCACCGGCTGATCTTCGAACACGGGCTCACCATCTCCACCAATCTTTTTGGCACCACCTATTATTCGCTCGTCGGCTTACATGCCACGCACGTCACTGTGGGCCTGGTGATGCTCACTGCCGTGCTGCTTTTCGGTCTCGCCGATCGCGTGGGCGTGGAGCAATCCGCCCGCATCGCAACTCTTTCCATGTACTGGCATTTTGTGGACGCAGTCTGGGTCGTAGTTTTCACCGTCGTCTACATCGTGGGGCGCTGAGGAGCAGAAATGAGCACGCACTTATCCGCGCGACATTCCGGCGAAAGCTCACGGCCCCCTGATGTGGTCGAAATGCCCGCGCCTACGGCCTGGCCGCTCGCTTTGGCTCTTGGCTTCACCTTGCTTTTCGCAGGCCTGCTCACCAACGTGTCGCTCAGCATTCTCGGCCTCGTCCTTACCTTGTCCGGATGCGTCGGCTGGTTCAGGCAAGTCTTGCCTCGCGAAGAGGAAGTGGCCGTTCCGGTGGTCGCAGAGGAACTCCGCATCCCGGTCGAGCGCAAGACTGTCGCGCGTCTTCCCATCGCGCCAGAACTCGTTCGCGCCTGGCTTCCGGTCGAGACCTACCCAATATCAGCCGGTGTGAAGGGGGGCTGGGCCGGGAGCGTCGCGATGGCAGTCCTCGCGTGCACTTATGGGCTTCTGAAAACTGGAAGCATCTGGTATCCAATCAATCTTCTTGCCGCGACTTTGTCCGCGAAATCGCTAGAGCTCGATCCCTCGCAATTGAACTCATTTCACTTGGGCAGCTTCGCAATCGCTGTGCTTTTGCACGGTATCGGTTCCACGCTCGTGGGTTTGCTCTACGGCGCCATGCTACCAATGTTTCCGCGGCGACCCATAGTGCTGGGAGGATTGATTGCTCCGGTGCTATGGTCTGGCTTGTTGTACTCGATTTTAAATCTTCTCAATCCATTGCTCGCCAGCCACATTGATTGGGTTTGGTTCATGGCTTCCCAGGTGGCATTTGGCGTAGTCGCGGGTCTCGTCGTCATCCGGCAGGAGCGCATCTCTACGCGCGAGAATATCCCCTTTGCAATGCGGGCCGGTGTCGAGGCTCCCGGAATTATGTCGGAGAGACGCGGCAAGGATGAGCCCCGATGAAGAGCCGGACGAAGAGCGGGATGAACACCGGGCTTCTCGCATCCGCGGCACTCTTCCTGTCCACTTATATCTGCGGCTGCGGCATTTCATCGGGAAAACCGCTCAACTCCAGCACTCCGATCAACCCCAACGACATTTCGGATTTCAACGTCCTCTACGGTGAAAACTGCGCCGGATGCCACGGAGCAGACGGCCGCGGCGGCGCCGCGATCCCGCTCGGTGATCCGGTCTATCTAGCGATCGCGGACGACACGATCCTGCGCCACGCGGCCACGAATGGAATCCCCGGCACATCCATGCCCGCCTTCGCGCAGAGCGCCGGCGGAATGCTCACGGCGAAGCAAATTGATCTAATCGTCAGCGGAGTTCGCGAACATTGGTCGCAGCCCAACATTTTGAGTGGCACGAACCCGCCGCCCTACTCCTCCCCAACTCCGGGCGACTCTGCCCGCGGTTCGCAGGTCTACACAAAGTTCTGCTCCTCGTGCCACGGCGTTGCAGGCAAGGGATCCCCGAAGGCAAGTTCCATCGTCGAAGGATCTTTTCTCGCTCTTGTCACAGATCAGCAGCTTCGCACCATCGTAATTGTCGGCCGCCCGGATCTGGGCGCTCCGGATTGGCGTAATAATGTTCCCGGCACACCGATGTCCGCGCAAGACGTCTCCGATGTCGTGGCCTGGCTTGCTTCGCAGCGCTCCCAATTCCCCGGCCAGCCGTACCCAAGCATTCCGAAATCGTCAGGAGAAGTTCGATGACTTCACTCAGCAGGCGCGCGCTTCTCATGAACCTGGGCATTTTCTTTAACAGCCTCGTCGCCGTGGTTCTTGCATTCCCGGTCGTGCGTTACCTTCTTTCTCCAGTCTCGCGCGGCCGCAAAGACGGCTATGAATCCTGGGTTCCGCTCGGCAATCTCGATCAATTTCCTTCTGGAGAGACGCGCCTGGCCACGTATCGAAACCCCGTAGTGAATGCTTGGGACGGTGATACCGCCGATATCGCCTGCTGGGTTCGCAACGTGGATGGGAAAAATTATCAGGTATTCGCAATCAATTGCGCGCACCTCGGATGTCCGGTCCGCTGGTTCCCGCAGTCCAGTTTGTTCATGTGCCCCTGTCACGGAGGAGCTTATTACCAGGATGGCTCACGCGCCTCCGGCCCTCCCGAACGTGGCTTGTTCCAATACCACTACAAAATCGACGCCGGAAGGTTGTTAATCCAGGCCGGCGAAATGCCCACACCGGGCCAGGCCTCGAATATCGTAAAGGGAATCCAGCCATGCGCCTGATTTCATCCATCGGCGAATGGCTCGACGAGCGCTTGCAGCTCGCCTCCACCATCCGTGAGACCGCCGAGCATGTTATTCCGCGCAAGACCTCCAGCTGGTTCTATGTTTTTGGCAGCGCTGCTTTCGCGGTCTTCATCCTGCAGATCGTCACTGGCATCCTGCTCGCTCTGATCTACGTGCCGTCCGCCGGAGAGGCATGGAACAGCCTGCAGACGCTGAATCACAGTGTCGCGCTCGGCTGGTACATCCGCGCGCTCCACGGATGGGGCTCGGATTTCATGGTCGCCATCGTCCTGATTCACATGATTCAGGTTTTTCTCTTTGGCGCTTACAAATACCCGCGCGAGCTTACGTGGATTGTGGGTGTATTCCTTCTGCTCGTCACACTCGGCATGGCCTTCTCAGGCCAAGTTTTAAGATTCGACCAGGACGCATATTGGGGCTTGGGCATTGGAGCTTCGATTGCCAGCCGCGTTCCCGTCTTTGGCCCGCTAACGGTCAATCTCCTGCTAGGCGGCCCGATTATCGCAGGCGCAACTCTTTCGCGTTTCTTCGCTCTTCATGTCTTCGTCATTCCAGGCCTGCTCATTGCCTTTGTCGGCGTTCACCTCCTCATGGTCGTGAAGCTCGGCATCAACGAGTGGCCGATGCCCGGGCGCTTGGTGCGCAAAGCCACATACATAAAGGAATATCACGAGCTGACGAAGCAGGACGGAATGCCGTTCGTGCCGGACGCGATTTGGAAGGATCTTTTTTTCTCTGCCTTGATTCTTTTCTCGCTGGCCCTCTGCGCCTATCACTTCGGTCCATTCGGTCCGTCAGGTCCCCCCGACCCCACCATTATTCAGACGTCACCGCGCCCGGATTTCTTTTTTCTGTGGCTCTATGCAATCCTCTCCTACCTTCCGGCCTCGATGGAAACTCCGGCCCTGCTGATCGGCCCCGTCGTCGGGATTCTCGCGCTCCTTCTTCTGCCGTTCGTCGCAGGCGAAGGTGAAAAGAGCTGGCGCCGCAGGCCCCTCGCAGTTCTCACAGTCCTTTTGGTGGCAGTAGCGCTTGCTACATTCACGCATCTGGCTCAGCACACTCCATGGAGTCCGGTGATGGACGCATGGAGTGGCATCCCCATTCCCAACCAGTTTCTGAAAAATCGCACAGCGCTCGAGCGGCAGGGCGCCTTGGTTTTTCAGGAGAAACAATGTCACAATTGCCATTCGCTCGCCGAGCAGGGTGGAAAGCGCGGCCCAGCCCTCGATGCAGTGGCCGTGCGCCTGACGCAAGACCAATTGATTCGCCAGGTGATTCAGGGCGGCGGCAACATGCCCGCCTACGGCAAAAATTTGAGTCCCGCCGAAACCACGGCGCTCGTCGCATTCTTGCAGTCGTTGCATCCCGCCGGACAATCGCCGGCGCATGACGCATCGCGCACCATCGCGCTCGGCGCTGAAAATCGCGGAGCGGCTTCACCCTCTCCCTAGACTTCATTATGAATTCGCAGGCCCAACTTGTCTTGCAATCATGGTCCGCTCCACTCGCGGTGAATGCATCGCTTTGTCTCGCAGCTTTTTTCTACGCAAGAGGTTGGAATCGCGTTCGCAAAGCAGCCAACCGCCAATTTCCAGTCTGGCGACTCGCGTCCTTCTTCGCAGGACTAGTCACAATCTGGATCGCAATTGGCTCACCGCTCGAAGCCTTGGACGATGTGTCGCTCACCGTCCACATGGTGCAGCACCTGCTCCTCGCAGTTATCGCTCCTCCGTTGCTCTTGCTCGGTGCTCCCGAACTCCCGCTCCTTCGCGGAATTCCGCAATCGCTCGCCCGCAACGTCGCGAGTCCATTTCTTCGTTTGCCTTTCACGAAAAAATTCGGCCAGCTGATCTCCCATCCCGCGGTTTGCTGGCTTGTCGCCACTTTCGTCTTGATCGGATGGCATATGCCTGCGGTGTTTGAGCTGGCCCTGCGCTGGGACTGGCTGCATAAGTTCGAGCACGCTTCTTTTTTAGGCGCCGGCCTTCTGTTCTGGTGGCCGGTAATTCAGCCCTGGCCCAGCACGCCCAGATGGCCCCAATGGTCCATTCCTCTGTATCTTTTCGCCGCGACCCTACCCTGCGACGCGCTCTCCGGCTTCCTCTCATTTTGTGACCGCGTCGTTTACCCCTCATATCTTTCTGCGCCCCGAGTGTTTGGACTTACTCCGCTTGCAGATCAAGAATGCGCGGCGGCACTGATGTGGGTTTCCGTGACGATTATTTTTCTCGTCCCCGCGGTGCTTGTCACGCTCAGGATCCTCTCGCCCAGTAAAGCCGACCTGCCCGATGATCCGACGGCTCAGCGGCAGCGACTTTTGAGCGAGTCTCTGCTCGATTCGAAGGTCGAGGTGGGCTGACATAGCTACAGAGCTCGCCATTGCACGCCTCCCCGCGTAGATAGCTTATTTTCACTAGGATACGGTGCACCATCGAATACTGAGTGCGGACGTGCGTGTCGAATCCCGCCGCTTACAGCGCCGCACCGGCACCCGGGGGGCGCCCACGTGGCCTTTGTACTAATATAAATGGATTATTGAACAGGCTCTACGGCTGTGCCAGTCTTCCGCGCACCCGTTCCTGCGGCGTTCATGTTAGCTTTGCAAGGAGGCCGGAGCGATGGCAGTATCCAGTCCAAGTATTCAAAGTGCGCATTTTGACAGCGCCGCGCACCCCAGTTTTTACGAGAAGCTGAACACCGTTTGGCACGAGCGTGCGTTACAGGTCTTCATGTTTATCGTGCTGGCGCATTGGGGTGAGCATCTGGTGCAGGCCTATCAGATTTATGTGATGGGCTGGCCGCGTCCAAAGGCGAACGGCATACTCGGACTATGGTATCCCTGGCTGATCAAGTCAGAAGTGCTGCACTACGTGTACGCGCTGGTGATGCTAATTGGCCTCTGGGTGCTGCGCAAGGGATTCAGCGGCAAGGCGCGCACCTGGTGGACCGTGGCGCTGGTGATTCAGTTCTGGCATCACATTGAACATCTGCTGCTGATCACGCAGGCAACTCTGCACCACAATTTGTTTGGCAGACCGGTTCCCATGAGCGTGCTTCAATTCTTCGTGCCACGCGTCGAGCTTCACCTTTTCTACAACTCGATTGTGTTCGTCCCCATGGTGATCGGCATGTACTACCACATGTTTCCGGCCGAGGGCGAAGTGAACCATGACGCGTGCACTTGCGCTTGGAACAAAGGATTGGCCCGAGTTCAAGAGGCGTGATTTTGCAGTATTGCTCGGCGTCGAGCCGTTCCGGAATCACGCGATCTCGGCGGCGTATTCCTAGCGGCTTTGGAATCGAAATCTGGCGCGGGCGGCGGGCTGGGGTTCTTCGGACGGTTGCTTGCGCTGCGGTCTTGCTTGCCTCGGGATGCCGCAAGCCGGTCGAACCGCAATCGGATGTCGCGATCGACTACGCGATTCGTCCTCAGCCAGTCCGGATTGGCCCTGCTATTCTCAACGTGAAATTGCGCGATGCCGCGGGCCAACCGGTCGCGGGAGCGCGCGTCAATCTTGAGGCGGACATGTCGCACCCCGGCATGGCTCCTCTGTTTGCTGACGCGAAAGAAATTGCCGCGGGCCAATATCAGGCCGCCCTCGAATTTGCGATGCCGGGCGATTGGTTCGTACTGATTCATGTTGCGCTGCCCGACGGTCGCAGGCTGGAGCGTCAGCTGAGCGTGCCGGGCGTCACCTCCAACTAGACTACGTTGTCGAATCCCACGCACAATCCGTCTATCGCTGATGAACCACCTCAGTTTGATTTAATGCAAGTGCCCGTGTTGCGCCGTTTGTTCCACTGGCGTCACCTGCGCACCGTGCTGCAAATCCCGTTGCTGGTAGTAAGCGTCGCGATGATCCTGGACGGATTGCTCGGGCCGTCGCTAGCGCCGAAAAATCTGGCTACTACTTTGAGCTGGGTGCATTTTCGCGGCGCGCTGGTGCTGGTGCTGCTCTGCGCCGGAAATTTCTTCTGCCTGGCTTGTCCTTTCATGTTGCTGCGCAATATGGCGCGGCGATTTTTTCATCCGCGCCTGAATTGGCCGCAAAAATTGCGCAACAAGTGGCTCTCCATCGCGCTCTTCGCGCTGATTCTATACTGCTACGAAGAATTCAGCCTCTGGTCCTCTCCGTGGTGGACGGCCTGGCTGATCCTGGGATATTTCCTGGCCGTGCTCTTGGTCGACGGACTTTTCAAGCATGCATCTTTTTGCAAATTTGTTTGTCCGCTCGGCCAATTCAATTTTGTCGCTTCCACGATTTCGCCCCTGGAAGTGAAGGTCCGCGATCCGGAGGTTTGCGACGACTGCGCCACAAAAGATTGCATCCGCGGCAGGCGCGCGCCTGGTCCCGACCTGGTAGTGGTTCAGCGAGGCTGCGAATTGGCACTGTTCCAGCCGTTGAAAGTGGGGAATATGGATTGCACTTTCTGCCTGGACTGCGTGCACGCTTGCCCGCATGACAACATCGGAATCATGAGCCGCATGCCCGCCAGCGAACTGATGACGGATCCGCGGCGCTCCGGGATCGGCCGATTTTCGCAGCGCAAGGATCTCGCGGCGCTCGCAATTGTGTTCAGCTTCGGCGCGCTGCTGAATGCATTTGGCATGGTTAGCCCGGTATATGCACTGGAGAGCTGGCTTGCCGGCATGTTGCACGTGAACAGCAAGGCTCCGGTATTGGGGTTGCTGTTTGCGCTATTTCTTGTGCTCGAGCCGGCGGTGTTGCTGGGCGTGGCCGCCTGGCTGACGCAAATTTGGGGAGGCAGCCGGCGAGCGCTCCTGCCCCTCGCCGTGCGTTACACATACGGATTAGTTCCGCTCGGATTTGGAATGTGGCTGGCGCACTACAGTTTTCATTTCTTAACAGGGCTTTTCACCGTGGTGCCGGTAACGCAGAGCGCCGCAGCAAGGTTAGGCTGGACTGTCTTTGGCTCACCACGCTGGACGTTGCTCGGAATTCCGATGCGATTCGTGCAGCCGCTGGAGATTGGATTTTTGATCCTGGGCCTCGCCGGATCGTTGCTGGTGATCCATCAACTGGCGGAAGGCGATTGCGCCGAACATCCCATGCGCGCTTTCCTGCCGTGGGCCGCGGTGTCCGTGGTCTTGTGGCTCGCGGCGATGTGGATGATGTTTCAGCCGATGGACAAGCGCGGCACATTTTCGGCCGGATAATCTGGCCGCCCGATTTTCGAGATTGCGCACGATAGCGATGATCACTTCCCTCAATCCGCGCGGAACAGCATTGCGGAAAGTCGCATCGCTCCTAATGTTGCTGCTGCTCGCCGCTTCTCCGCTGGGCGCGCACAACGGCCCGCCGTTTCCCATTATTTCGGATAAGCGCGTCGGCCCGGTCGTGGTTTCGCTGTGGACCCATCCGGACGTCGGCACCGGACTCTTCTACGTAATCGTGGACCCGCCGCCGGGCGGCACGATCCCGCCGGACTTGAAAATCGAAATTGGCGTGCGCCCGGTGACCGGACGTCTGGCGGAAGTAATTTACCCGACGCAGTTGGAAAACCAGCGGGGACAAGTACAATACAGAACCGAAGCCGACTTCGATCAGCAGGAATTGTGGCACGTTCGGCTGCTCATAAAGAGCTCGCAGGGCGATGGCGAGGCCTCGGCGGACGTGGAAGTGACGCCGCCCGGCCTGGGTCGCTGGGACCTGCTCATGTTTTCGCTCCCGTTTCTGGGCGTGGGATTCCTGTGGTTTCATGTGATCATGCGCAAGCGCAAGTATCGGAAAGGCCAGCTGCAGAAGGTGTCGGATTGAAGTTCCACGTTACTTTACAATTTGCGCGCAGAGCTTCGTCGCTGCGCTTTCAAACGGCACCGGCGCTTTGCCTCTGCGCGATTGCAATCGGCTTCGCGGGATGCGGAGCTGGCGGTAAACTGCCTGATCGATCTTCCAAAGAATATGCCGAGACCGTTTCCGCGTTTTACACCGGACTGGCGGCGCTGCAGGTGGGCGACGACGTTACCGCTGAGAATAAACTCGCGCAGCTCACGCAGCTCGCGCCCGGCGAGCCGGCCGGGTGGGCCAACTGGGGCGTCCTGGCCTTCCGCCAGCGAAGTTTCGACGTCGCCGCGCAACGTTACGATCGCGCCCGCGAGCTCGCGCCCAAGAACGATCAAGTCTATTATCTGCTGGGAATTCTCCAGAGCACCCGTGGCAATTCCAAGGAAGCTATCGCCGACTGGCGCAAAGCCGTCGGCATCAATCCGCAAAACTATCGCGCCGCGTATCAGCTGGCGCTGGAAGTCGAGCGCGAAGGTGGCCCGGGCAGCGACGCGGAATTTGAGTCTCTGATCCAGAACATTTTGAAGGCCCAGCCGAATAATCTGGCGGCGTTGGTGGAACTCGCGCGCGCCTCGGCAAAGCGTGGCGACGCCGCAACTCTCAAAACCGCGCTCGCGCAAATCGCTGCGCAGTCTTCCCAGTGGCCCCCAGAAGTGCAGCAGCAGCTGGCGGCGTTGCAGGCCGCCGCGTCAGGTCCGGATATACGTGCGGCGGCTACACGCACCACATTTCTGCGCAACACCCTGATGCGCGTTCCCGAGTTCCGCGAAAGCCTCGGCGTTCTCCAGGCGGCCGCCGGCGAAGAGGCTGAGCCTTTCACTCATTTTCTGCGCTTGGAATCGCCGAACTTCGTTCCGGCGCCTGCGGACCTGGCGCTGACGTTTACGCCGCAGCCCGTCGCGAATCCCGGGGCAACGCGTTGGGCCTGGATCGGCGCGGTTTCGCTAGGCAGCGCCGGGCCTCCCGTCATCGTCGAAGCGAATGGCCGCCAAGTGCATGTTTCCACCGGCGCCACGTTTCCATTTCCCAGTGGACCTTCCAGCGCGGCGCCACTCCCCGAAGGCATTTTGCCGATCGATTTTGATTATGATTTCAACAACGACCTCGTGCTTGCCGGAGCCGGCGGTGTGCGCCTGATGCGCCAGGACAATCCAAAATTGTTTACGGACGTGACGGCGCAAGCGAAATTGCCGAAAGCTATCACCGCTGCCGCTTACACCGGCGCATGGGCGGTGGATATCGAAGCGGACGGCGATCTGGACATCGTGCTGGGCGCGAAAGAAGGCCTTCCGCTGGTTTTGCGAAACAATGGCGATGACACGTTTACGCCGATTCATCCGTTTCCGGGCGTGACCGGACTGCGTGCATTCGCCTGGGCGGATTTCGACGGCGACGGCAATCCCGACGCTGCTTTAGTAGACGGCGCGGGCCATCTCCACGTCTTTCACAACGAGCGTCAAGCCCAGTTCCGCGAACTGCCCTTGCCCGCCAACTTCCCGATGGTCAAGGCTCTCAGCGTAGCCGATGTTGATGACGACGGCGTTCTCGATCTGCTGGCCGTGCAGGCGGACGGCGCGATTGTGCGAATTTCCGACAAGCACGAAGGTCAAGTCCTGGATGTCGCGGAGATTGCTCGCGTTCCCAGCGGCCCGAATGTTCCCGCTTACCTCAGCGGCGAAGTGCGCTTGCACGTAGCTGATCTCGACAACAATGGCGCGCTCGATCTGTTTCTGACGAACGCATCGCCGGACGCGGACCACAACGCCTTCGCGGCCCTGATTTGGCTCGGCGACGAAAAAGGCAAATTTGTTTTGCTTGACCATCCCTTTGGCCAGGCGCCCGCGCTGGTATCCGATGCAGCGGATCTCACCGGTAGCGGCCACCTCGATTTGCTTGCTCTTACGCCCGGCGGCCAGCCGCTGCAGGCCGTCAATCACAGTTCAAAAAATTATCACTGGCAAGTCGTTCGCCCGCACGCCAAGCAAGCCGTCGGCGATCAGCGCATCAATCCCTTCGGCGTTGGCGGTGAAGTCGAAATTCGCGCCGGAATGCTCGTGCAGAAGCAGCCGATCACCGGACCGCAGGTACATTTTGGCCTCGGCAATCAAACCAGCACCGACGTGGTCCGCGTTATCTGGCCCAACGGTACGATGCGCGCCGAGTTCGGCGTGGCCGCGGACACCGAAGTCGTCACCGAACAGCGCCTGAAAGCCTCCTGCCCGTTCCTTTATGCCTATAACGGCAAAGGCATGGAGTTCATCAAGGATGCGGTGCCCTGGGGCTCGGCGATTGGTCTGCGCATCAACACGATTGGCACCGCGCGCGTCGAAACGACCGGAGAATGGTACAAAATCCGGCGCGACCAGCTCGTCGCGCACGACGGCTATTACGATCTGCGCATCACCGCGGAACTTTGGGAAGTTTATTACTACGATTATTTGGCTCTAATGACCGTAGATCATCCAGCGGGAACGGAAATCTACGTCGATGAACGATTTTCGATTCCGCCGCCGAAACTGGGCGTCACGACGGTCGCCACGCCGCACAAAATCGCGCGCGCGACGGATGACACCGGAAGAGACGTCACCGCTATTGTTGATACTCTCGACGGAAAAGCCCTGGATGATTTCGGGCGCGGCCAGTATCAAGGCATCACGCGTGATCATTATCTGGAAGTGGACCTGGGCGCCGATGCGCCCAAGACCGGCCCGCTCTATTTGATCGGCCAAGGCTCGATTCACGATACGGAATCGTCCTTGAACGTAGCAATCACCCAAGGCCATCGCTGGCGCGCGCAGGGCATGAGCATCGAAGTCCCCGACGGCCATGGCGGCTGGTTCACGGCGCAATCGAATTTGGGTTTTCCCGCTGGCCGCAAAAAAACTGTTCTCTTTAATCTCACGGACGTTTTCCGGCCCGGCACGCCGCGCCGCGTGCGCATTCGCACCAACCTGGAAATTTACTGGGACTGCATCGAATGGGCGCAGGGTATGCCGGATGCGCCGCTGAAAGAAGTTCGCCTCGAACCCAGCTACGCGGATCTTCATTATCGCGGCTATTCCAGCATCAGCCGGCCGGATTCCGGCGCGCCCGAAGTGCCGGATTACAATAAACTGGTCAGCACGAAGCAGTACTGGCGCGACATGGTCGGCTATTACACGCGCTATGGCGACGTGCGCGAACTGCTTACCAAAATTGATGACCGCTACGTGATCGTAAATTCCGGCGACGAAATGTCACTGCGCTTCCCCGAGCAGCCCGCGCCGCCAGCCGGATGGCTGCGCGACTACGTCGTCATCGGCGACGGCTGGATCAAAGATGGCGACTTCAATTCCACGTTCTCGAAAACCGTCCTGCCTCTGCCCTACCACGCCAAGCAGGAATACACCACGCGTCCGGGCAGACTCGAGGACGAATTGCCCTATCGCCAGCATCCCGAAGACTGGCAGAACTATCACACCCGCTACATGACACCGGATGTTTTCCAGAACGCGCTGAGGAGCGATCCTCCCCGGTGAAGCAAAATCGCACCGCACGGATTATCGTCAGCGTGCTCTTTGTTGCGATGCTGGCGTCTCCCCTGGTCATCAAGTGGCTGGCCGCCCGCCGCAACGGCGCATCGAAACTCGATGCGCAGTCGGCCCTGGCTCGTCACGGTTTCTATTTCGAAGAAGTTTCTCGCGCCGCTGGAGTCAACTTCATCCATCAAGCGCCGAAGCTCGATCCTCAATTGCAGCCGATCATGCCGCAAGTGGCTTCTATGGGCGCGTCCGTCTCGATTGTGGATTTCGATCGCGATGGCTGGCCGGACATCTACGTGACCAACAGCGGCGAAGGCAGCAAGAACGCCCTCTACCACAATCTTCACGACGGCACGTTCAAAGACGTCGCCGAAGAAATGGGCATCGCGGACGTAAATCAGCCTGGCACCGGCGTTTCCATGGGCGCGGTCTGGGGCGATTACGATAACGACGGCTACGAAGATCTCCTCCTCATCAAGTGGGGGCGCCCCGAGCTGTATCACAATGACGCTGGCCACCGTTTCACCCGCGTCACCGACCAAGCCGGACTTCCCCCATGGGTGAACGCCAACACCGCCCTCTGGTTCGATTACGATGGCGACGGCCTGCTCGATTTTTTCATCGGCGGCTACTATTCGGAAGACGTGGACCTGTGGCATCTGAAAACCACGCAAATCATGCCCGATAGTTTCGAGTACGCGAAAAACGGCGGCCGCAAATATCTGTTCCACAATCTCGGCAACGGCAAATTCGAGGAAGTCAGCGCACAAGTAGGCATCAATAGTCGTCGCTGGGCGCTCGCGTCCGCCGCGGCGGACCTGCGCGGCACCGGTCATCCGGATTTATTTATCGCCAATGATTATGGCGTCTCGGAATTATATTTCAACGACGGTAAACATTTTCACGACGTGAGCGCCCGAACCGGCGTAGGCTTCTCCCCAAAGAGCGGAATGAATGCCGCGTTCGGCGATATTCTCAACGACGGCCGCTACGCAGTTTACGTTTCTAACATCTCCGAAGACGGCATCCTGATTCAGGGAAATAATCTCTGGATGCCCAAGGAAGGAACTTCGGGCGACGGGCTCCAGTTTGAAAATCTGGCGCGTGACTTGGGCGTCGAGCTCGGCGGCTGGAGCTTCGGCGCGCAATTCGGCGATCTGAATAACGACGGCAATCTCGATTTATATCTCACGAACGGCTACGTCTCGCTCGACCGCAACCGCAGCTACTGGTACGACTTCTCGAAAATTGCCGGCGGCAACAGCATCATTATTATTGACGCCAAGAATTGGCCGGCGATGGAGGGCCGCAGCCTGTCCGGATATCAGCAGAAGCGCGTCTGGTTGAACGACGGCGCCGGAAAATTCATCAACGTCGCGCAGGCGGTCGGCGTCACCGACACCTACGACGGTCGCGCCGTGGCTCTAGTGGACCTGTGGAATCGCGGCGTTCTGGATGCGGTCGTCGCCAACCAAAAAGGCCCGCTGCTGATTTACAAGAACACCGTGACGCCGGAAAACAAGTGGATCGAATTCGCGCTCGAGGGCACCGCGAGCAATCGCAGCGCGATCGGTACCCAGGTCACTCTCTATTGGAACGGCCGCCAGCAAAAGCAGGAAGTTTCCGGTGGCAGCGGATTCGCCGCGCAGAACGATCGCCGCCTGCATTTCGGCCTGGGCAAAGATCCGCACGTGGAGAAGGCTGTGATCCGCTGGCCGTCCGGCAAAATCCAAACCATCGACAATCCCGCCGTGAATCAAATTCTGAAGATCAAGGAGCCGGCGTGAGCGACCAGACCGCCGCGCCCGTCACGCCGCCCGCGCTCCAAGCGGATGCAAGTCCATGGAAACGTTGGCTGAGTCTGGATAATCGCTACGTTCCGCCTATTTTTATTACCTGCATTTTGATTGGCGGGCATCTCTCCTTCGGAATGCTGGAGAGCTACCAGAAGACGGCTCTGGCGATCGTCGCAAGTATCGCAACGGATCTAGTGCTCGGCCGCATTTTTTTCGGCAAATGGCCCAACCTGGCCAGCGCCTACATCACCGGGATCAGCGTCGGCATTCTGGTGCGCTCGCCGGCGTTCTGGCCGTACCTCTTGTGCAGTGTGATTTCCATCACCTCGAAATACGTGTTGCGCTTGAAGGGCCGCCACATCTGGAATCCCTCGAATTTCGGAATTTCGGCGATGCTGTTTCTCGTGCCGGAGACGGTCGCCACTCTGAGCATTCAGTGGGGCAATTATCTTCTGCCGATGATGGTCATCTGGGCGCTCGGCTCGGTCATCATCTGGCGCTTGCGCCGCTTCCACATCACCGGCACCTACGTGGTATCGTTCATCGGCTTCGCTTTTCTGCGGAGTTTCATCACGGGAAGTCCATGGCAGTCGGAAATCGCGCCGCTCACCGGCCCGATGTACCAGCTTTTTATTTTTTTCATGATCACGGACCCGAAGACCACCGTGCGTTCCAAGAAAGGCCAGTGCATCGTGGTATTTCTGGTGGCGTTTGCTGAATTCCTGCTGCGCCTGGACCAGGTGGTTTACGCGCCGTTTTACGCGCTTTTCATCGTGGGGCCGGCGGCGATGCTGGTGGAGATGTGGCTGGATTCACGCCGCACGCCGGCACCGAGCGTCGGCGCGGGTGCCGCCGCCAGCGCGTAGCAAGTGATGGTAGCGGCGATGCGCGCACGGGCGCTGCCGCCATCGGAAAAACAGGAGAACTTTTCTCATAAATGGTCGGTCCGGAAGGGCGGGGCTTCAGCCCCGCCGTCCAACCCAGCAACGAGAAGGGCTTTAGCCCCTGAAGCCGTACGTTACGATCGCGGCAGAATATTTATGAGATAAGTGCGAATCGTCTCGTGAAAGGAAATCACGCATTGATGCAAGCTCGCCGCAAAATGTGCTCTGCGCTGTTGGCCGTTGCCGCTCTGTGCATGAGCTATGTTCCCAGGCCATCCAATGCCACCGCAGCTTCTTCGCACGCGCGCCCCTCCGGCCCCGTCGAATTCCGAGACGTCACCAAACAGTCCGGCATTCACTTCAAACACAATTCCGGCGCCTTCGGCAAAAAATATCTTCCCGAAACCATGGGCAGCGGCGTCTGCGTCCTCGATTACGACAACGACGGCTGGCAGGATATCCTCTTCGTCAATTCCATGGATTGGCCCGGACACAAAGGCGCGTCGAAATCCTATCCCGCGCTCTATCACAATAATAAGGACGGCACATTTACAGACGTCACACGCGAAGCCGGTCTCGAGATCGAATCCTACGGCCTCGGCTGCGCCGTAGCGGACTACGACAATGATGGCTTCGAGGACATCTACCTCACCACCGTCGGCTCGAACCATCTCTTCCACAATCTCGGCAACGGGAAATTCGCGGATGTCACCCTGAAAGCCGGCGTCGCCGATCCCGGCTTCTCCACCAGCGCTGCGTGGTTCGATTACGACAACGACGGCAAGCTGGATCTCTTCGTAACTCACTATATCGATTGGTCCGTTGCGAAAGATCAATACTGCACGCTCGACAATAAGAACAAATCCTACTGCACGCCGCAAACCTACAAAGGCGAAAGCTCCACGCTCTTTCACAATAGGGGCGACGGCACATTCGAAAACGTCACCAAGCGCGCCGGCCTGCGCGACCCCACCAGCAAATCGCTAGGCGTGGCCATGCTGGATTTCGACAACGACGGCTGGATGGATCTCTTCGTTGCGAACGATACCGAGCCGAACAAGCTCTACCACAATAATCACAACGGAACTTTCACCGACGTCGCCGTCCAGATGGGCGTGGCCTTCAGCGAATCCGGCCGCGTGCGCGCCGGCATGGGCACTGACGCGGGAGACTATGACGGCTCCGGCTGGCAAAGCCTCGTCATCGGAAATTTCACGAATGAAAGCATGTCGCTCTACCGCAATGATGGTTCGGGCCTTTTTGTTGATGAAGAAATATCATCCGGCATTCGCCAGATGTCTCTCCAGGCGCTCACTTTTGCTTGCTTCTTCTTCGACTACGATCTCGACGGCCGCCTTGATCTTTTCGCCGCGAACGGTCACGTTTCGGACGACATCAGCGTCGTTCAACCCACGCTGAAATACGCGCAACCCGCGATCCTGTTTCACAATAAAGGCGATCGCAAATTTGAGGACGCCTCCGCCAAAGTAGGCCCCGCATTGCAACAGCCGGTGGTTGGGCGCGGCGCGGCGTATCTCGATTACGATAACGATGGCGACTTGGACCTGGTTATCACCGCAAACAATGGCCCGGCGCGCCTTCTGCGCAACGAAAACGGCAATCAGAACGACCTGCTGCGTGTGAAGCTCGTCGGCACGCGCTCCAACCGCGACGGCATCGGCGCCAAGGTCACACTTACCACCAGCAAGGGCACGCGCCTATTCCGCATGGTGAAAACAGGTTCCAGTTACGCGTCGCAGAGTGAATTGCCGATAACGTTTGGTTTGGGAAAGCCGGAAGCCGGCAAGACCGTCGCTATTGAGGTCATCTGGCCGAGCGGCCAAAAAGATGCTATTTCAAAAATAAGCGCAAATCAGTTCATCTCCGTCAAGGAAGGTTCCGGAATCGTCTCCGCCCGCCCCATCGTGTTCGGAAAGTCCACGCCGTAGCCGTTCCATATCTGGTGGCCTATGTCGCCCGGCAATAATGGAAAAATACTACAGACACATGTTGCCTGGCGGGTTCTACTGTGTAGCGCTGCGGATGGTCTTAGCCACGAGGAGATTGCGATGTCGTCCACGCGAATAAAACGGATACGCTCGTTTTGAACGTTCAACTGATTTCCGTCGCCACCAAACTTCTGAAAATCGCGGGCGCGCTCGTCACCTTATACGCCGTAATCACCGCCGCGCTCTTCGCCATCATGCTGCAATCGCCGGACAGATTCGCCGGCACCATGCGGTATGTTCCGTGGCCGGCATTCATGGTCCTGCCCTTCAAGCCGCTTTGGAACGTCGCGCGCAAAGGCCATTTGGACGTGGGTGATATGGCCCCGGATTTTTCGCTCGAAAGTCCTGACCACAAGAGCACTTTTCAGTTGTCCTCCATGCGCAGCCTGAAACCCGTGGTCCTGGTTTTCGGCAGCTATACGTGACCTCCTTTCCGGCGGGAGGTTCCCGCTCTCAACACGCTCTACGAACAATATAAGGATCAGGTGGCGTTCTACGTGGTCTACATCCGCGAAGCGCACACCAGCGACGTCTGGCAGGATCCCGACAATCTGGACGACCACATCATTTTCGCCAGTCCGAAAAATATCGCCGAGCGCAGCGAAATGGGCCAGCTCTGCGTCGTAAAATTAGGAATTCACTTTCCCGCCGTGGTGGATGGTTTCGATAATGCCACCGAACGTAACTACACAGGCTGGCCCGACCGTCTCTACGTGATTGATCGCGAAGGCCGCGTGGCCTACAAAGCGCGCCCCGGCCCCTTCGGCTTCAAGCCCCAAGGCGTCGCGGACACGCTGCAAAAGCTCGTACCTTCTGCCCTGAATCACTGAGTTTCAAACCGCATGACCAATAGCGCGCCACTAGTTGATTTGTACTATTGGTCGGCTTGCGCCTCCAATGATAGTTTCCAGCGGTGTCGTCTCCTTCCGCTGTCTACGATGTTATCGCTCTGGGCGGGGGTTTGTGCGGCAAGGCGGCGTCCATGCAGCTGGCGACGGCCGGTCTGCGCGTGCTCTGCATTGAGCCAGCCGATGCGGCTCGTCAAGCGGTCGGCGAATCGCTGGATTGGTCGGCACCGGATCTGCTGAGCGGGCTGGGCCTGCCGATGCAAGATTTGGTGAGCGAGCGAATGGCGACTTGGAAGCGCCACGTGACCATGAAATTGCGCGACGGCTCTTCCGAGCACTATGTTCCCGGCGGTTGGCTGGCCACTCCGCCCTTCCGTGTCGAGCTACGCACTTTGCACGTGGACCGCTCGCGCCTCGACGAAGAGCTGCTGAAGCGCACGCTCGCAAGCGGCGCAACCATAGTTCGCGACACGGTTGTGAGAGTGCAGCGGAACGGAGACAAGCTCGCAGCCGTACACACGGCGGGTGGCGAAAAGTTTTCTTCTTCGTGGTTCATTGACGCTTCCGGATTCGCAGCTTCTCTTCTACCGCGCGAATTCGATCTTCCCGCGATTCAATTCGGCCCCGCGAAAGTCGCAATCTGGACGTACTTCGCACTGGCGGATCTGGTGGAAGGCACGACTTTATACATGGAGCCGCTGCCGTCCGAATATCTCGACTGGGTTTGGGAAATCCCAATCAGCACGCGAGTCGTCAGCGTGGGATACGTCACCACCGGCGCCGCGATGAAGGCGCGCCGGGAACAAGGTCTGAGCGTCGAGGAAATTTTCCGCCAGCAACTTCTGAAGTTCCCGCGCTTCGAACCGCTGCTGCAAGCCGGACCTCTGGGCTCCTGCAACGTCACCTCTTTTCGCTCGCGCGTTTACGACGGCGTGGCTGGCCCCAACTGGTTCGTCGCCGGCGAAGCCGCGTCCATGGTCGATCCGATCACCGCAAACGGAATGACGGCCGCGTTGCGCCACGCCGCCGAAGCCTCCGCGCTGATTCTGAAATTTCGCAAACGCGGCTCGCTGCCGCTGCACGCCCGGATTTGCTACAACCGCCGCATCCTGCAAATGGCCAAATTTTTCAACAGCGGCATCGAAAAAATCCTCTACGAGCCCGCCGTCAGAAATCGCATCGGCGCTCGAGCTTCCGGCACGGTCTACACCACGCCAGCCTGGAGCATGAACCTGGCCTACGCGCGCCTCAAGCCCAAGGGAATTTTCAAGACGTACCTGTTCGGCCTGGCTCTGGCCCTCTGCCGAGCCGCCGCCTGGATTTTTTCGGAATGTTGCAAACGCTTGCCGCGCGCGGCCGAATCTGCCGCTTGAACCGGTCTTGCTGTGAAGGGAGAACTGTATGTATCTGTTTTCTCGCGGAGCAGGTTATCCGGTCTTATTCATTCACGGTATGCCCACCAGCGGCCAACTCTGGACGCCCATCATCGAAAAACTGCGCGGCCAATTCACCTGCCACGCCGTTGATTTGCCCGGTCTCGGCAAGACGCCGCAAATTCCCCACGGCCCCAAGCAGCTCGAAGTGCTCGCCGACTGCATCGAACAACTCCGCATCCAGCAGGGCATCGAGAGGTGGCACGTCGTCGGCCACGACGCCGGAGCGGCCGTCGCTATCCATTACGCCTTTCGCTTCCAGGATCGCGTCGACCATCTCGCGCTCCTCTCGCCCGCCGTATTTCCGGAGCTGAAGCCGTTCCACCTCTTCCGCATTCTGCGCACTCCGATCCTCGGCGAATTGCTCGCGCCGGCAGTGAGTGCGATTTTCTGGCGGATCGCCATGCGCTACGCTCTGGAAGAGCAGCGCGCCGAACTTCGCGGCGTCGTCAAGGAGTTCCGCGCCCCATTTTCCGGACCATTGGGCTCCTGGCGCCTGATGTCTGTGCTGCGTTGGGGCAATCCCGCGGAAGTTCTCGCCGCCGTTCCGGAAATGCTGCCGCAACTATTGCTCCCCACGCTGATTTTTCAGGGCTCGCGCGATACCGCTGTCCCCGAGGGCTTCGCGCAACGCGCCTCCGCCCTGATTCCGCAGTCCAGATGCATCACGGTCGACTCTGGCCACTTCATTCCATTGAACAAGCCAGAAATAGTCGCCGCCGAACTGCTGCGCTTTTTCGAAGTGAGCGGCGGGGCAAACGCGACCGCCACCGTCAGCGCGTAGCCGCTCCCAGCTTCTCCCCACCGAAACACACGCCTCCATTCAAATCGGTCCCATAGCTTGTCCCCGCGCCGGCAACTTAACCCTAACCAGCCAGAAATCGTTCAAGCTCTTCACCAGTCGCTCGAACTCTTTCAATTCCTGCGGCTTTCTCAGGTAGCAGTTCGCCCTCTCTTGATAACTCGTCACGATATCCGATTCCTCCTCGGAACTCGTCAGCACAATCACCGGTATCGTTTGCAGATGGGGGTTGGACTTTACGCGCGACAGCACTTCGTGCCCGTGCAGCTTTGGCAGGTTTAGGTCCAGCAATATCAGATTGGGGCGAGGCGCTGCTAGATACTTACCTTGATACTGCAGAAAATCCATTGCCTCCGCGCCGTCGGTCACCACGTGAAGACGCGCGTCCTTATTGGCCGCCAGCAAAAGTTCTCGTAGCAGTCTGATATCGCCCTCATTGTCTTCAACCAGCAGAATATCGATCGGCATAATTGCGTTCCTTACGGCTCAAATGCGCGGTGGCACGGGCGCGCGAATGGTGGAAGGGGCCACCCATATGTGATGGGAATATCTTGGAAGGCAATTTCATTGTGAACCATGGGCTGGCGGAGTCAACCGCAGTAAAGAAGAACGCGCCAATCTAAGTAACCCCAGCCCGATCGGCCGCCCGCCCCTTAGTCGGCCTGTAGTTGAACCTGTACCAAGCGACCTTGGTAGAAGCGAACCGGGAACATTCGCGTTGAAGTGGCGCGCTTAGCTCCCGGCCTCAGAGCATCGCTCTCTTAACAGGGCACCTCTCCGGATGGACTTTGTCGGGGCCTGTGCGAAAGCGGGTAACCCTGACAGTCTTATCCGACCGGCCACGCATCGTCTATACGTATTCACCGCACGGTCGAGCGAAATCATACGCAATCTCAGGACGTTGGAACACGCGATCAACCGTAGTTTTGCATTTATCCGATTACACGACTACGCATTCGAGCGATAATCTGCGCGCACAGCCACTTGCCTCGCAAGCACCGGAAGTTATTGAGCGGCTTCGCGGAAAGCATCATTTTCTCGAGGCCCGCTCCAGGAGCTAGCGGCATGACCCGCACCAATCCAGCCTCGGCCAGGCTACAGCGCATTCAACAACTTTGGGTGGAGCTGGGCCGCACGAAATTGAATAGCCCCGAGTACCAAGACATCATGAAAGATATTCGCTCTCTGTCGGGGGAATATCAGTTGCTCGCTGCTGCGCCCCAGAAGGGCGAAAAATCAAAATGATTTCTCGCCCCGCTGCTTGACGCGTCTTCTCGCCAAGCACAACAACCACACCCGCACCCTCCCGCCAAATCAGCGGTGATTTCCCGGCAGCCAAATTCTCACGCAAGTCTTACAACGCAGAAATTTCCGTTCCGCGGCGCGTTAGTCCCGCACACAAATCGTTTTGCCAGTGTCCTGACTCGTATATTTGTGCTGGCCCGCTGGACACGGTGCGGCCTGACCCTGTTGTCCCTGATCTCCCGTCTGCCCGGTTTGTCCCGTTCGTCCGCGATCCCCTGTGTCGCCCGTGTTTCCCTGCGCGCCTTGATCTCCGGCCTGTCCCTGCGCGCCGGTTTGTCCAGCCGCACCTGGATCTCCCGGTTGTCCAGATTGTCCCGTCGGCCCTGGAGGTCCCGCAACCGGCGTCACCGGGGGATTTTCTTGGCAACCCATGGTCAACAGCGCAAGCAAAACCGTGCTGCAAAATAGCGTCCTCTTCATTTTGTCTCTCCTTTGGATTATGGATGCACACCACTACACTGCGCGGCGGTTGACTGAAGAGGGCAGTCGCTGCCAGAGAAATAATTCCGGAAGGGAATCCTATTGTCCACCGTAATTCCACAAAGTCAATCGCCCAGCGCCCCAGTGTGAAGAACCAGTTACATCTGTGCAAAATGCGACATCACGCGCTTGGCCCGGTGCGCCACCGCCACGCAGTGCTCTTTCTTTTGAATTTGATCTTGACCTTGCGAATCGCGCCACAGCGCTATTCATCCTGAGATTCGGCGGTGCCGAATCGAAGCGCTGCGCTCCAACTTGGCAAGTTGCCAGCCCGACGTCGTAGCGCCGACGTCCTGCCGGCTCTTCGCGCTTGGAGTTGGCGTTGCATCCGTAGCGGCCGGCTTTAGCTGGGCGTCGTTGACGTAACCGCTGCTTCGTAGCGGTATGCCACGCGACGTCTTGTATCCTTAAACCTTACTGCCCCGCCAGTTTCGATTCGGGTCGCGCCAAGCCATTTATTCCCAAACTGAAACACCTCGCGTCCGCGCTCGGTTCTCCAGCACGTCCCAACTCCTCCACAAAATCCCGCAAACTCGAACATTCCGCTGCCTTAGTAACCTCTAAGCTGCTCCCTCTCCGCCTAAACCCAATGGTTGGCCGCAGGAGTGCTCTTTCCATCGCATCTCTACTGTTCCAGCCGGAGAAAATGTACAACCAATTTTTTGCATTGCGCGAAAATCCCTTCAACGTAAACCCCGATCCGCGCTTCCTGTTCCTGAACCACCAGACTCAGCAAGCGCTCGACAGCCTCACCCACGGCATCAAGTCTCGCAAAGGCCTCCTCCTGCTCACCGGCGAAGTGGGCACCGGCAAGACCACGCTCCTCCACCATCTGCTCGACAGCCTGCAACGGCAGCGCACCCCCGCCGCCTTCATCTTCAATTCTCACCTGGAAGTAAGCCATCTCTTCGATTTTGTCCTGCGGGATTTCGCCATCAAGTTCGATACCGCCGCACCGAACGACAATCTCCCGCTGCGCCTGCAACAATGGCTTCTCGAAAGTTTTCGCGCCGGCCACACGCCCGTGCTGATCGTGGACGAAGCCCAGGGCCTCGCCGATCGCGTCCTGGAAGAAATTCGCCTGCTTCTGAACCTGGAGACATGCAGTGAAAAATTATTGCAGATCGTCCTCGCTGGCCAGCCGGAGTTCGACGACCGGCTCCAGCGGCTCGCTCTCGCTCAGCTCAAACAACGCATCGCCCTGCGCTGTCAAACTGCCCCTCTTTCCCGCCATGAAACTCAACAGTACATTGAAACGCGCCTGCACATCGCCGGCGGAAACGGCCTGCCCATCTTCGCCTCGCAGTCCATGGACGCCGCCTACTTTTATTCGCGCGGAATCCCTCGCGTCGTGAACCTGCTCTGC
>Ga0187851_10000475_pt1 | contig 41333 bp, 35 predicted proteins | sample June2016WEW_6_10_FD_132997 | JGI IMG/M metagenome (GOLD analysis project Ga0187851, IMG submission 132997) | Peatland microbial communities from SPRUCE experiment site at the Marcell Experimental Forest, Minnesota, USA - June2016WEW_6_10 | ecosystem: Environmental > Terrestrial > Soil >...
CGGTCTCAGCCTGCCGGAACGTCTCGATTTCCATCCCAAATGTAGTGCAGACTCAGCGGTAGCCTAAACTCATTCTGAACGGGTTAGCCGAGTTTTCCACAGTTTCGTGACGAACTTGGGTTAAGCGCCTCGCTTATGCCGAAGCCCATGACCGTCAGGCCGGTCTTTACCAGGGCCAGGTGGGCGTAGGCAACCGGCACGCCCTTCCTGGCCAGCACCGTCAGGACCTCGGCGGCGTTCACGGCGCTGATCGCGCCCGGGCAGCCTATTTGCCCGAGTGCGACACCAGCTTCAGGTGGATGCGGCAGCGGAAGGATTCATCGTCCTTCACAAAACGCGGAAACTCCAGTAGCGGGCGGAGGCGCCTGCCTCACTAAAAGACCGCCGGCGTTAGCGCAGCTTGCTCAGTATCCGGTCCTTGATCCAGTGCTCGTCCCACCACTCGCGGGGGTTGGTCTGCACTCCGTCGATCTGCATGCTGAAGTGGACGTGCACCCCTCCGGCCAGGCCGGTCTGGCCGGCGATGCCCATTTTCTGGCCCTTGGTCACCATGTCGCCCGGCTTCACGTCGATTTCGCGCAGATGGCCGTAGATGGATTGCAGACCGTAGCCATGATCCACAACGATGCAGTTGCCGTAGATGCCCAGGTCGGCGGCCCAGACCACGCGGCCATCATTGGCGGCGCTGACCGGCCCGTTTTGCACGTCGGAAAGATCGAAGCCCAGGTGCACCTGCTGGTCGATCTTCTGGCCGTGGTAGATGTAGTTGCGCACATCCGCGAAGTCGGCTTCTTCCTTGCCCCAATGGAGAAACGGACCGTTCCACAAGACCTTCTCTTCGGTCTTGAGGCGAAGGTCGGCGAGTTGCTGGTTGTTCTTGCGGCGCATCTCGCCGTTGATGTAGAGGAAGCGCGAGACCAAGTCCTTGCCGGGGGCCAGGGCGCCGGTGGGATCGACGGAGTCCACCAGCTTCTGCATGAGGGCGTCGTCAATCGGGAAATCGCGCACGCGGAATTTCTTGGGGAACAGCTTGAACCAGAAATGGCCGGTGGCCTCCGTGCCGGCCGCATTGCGCGCAAATACCAGCGGCGTGAGGCCGGCTTCCAGGTCCCAGGGGTAACCGAACATGGCAAAACGCTGGTCGGGGCCCTTGCCGGGCAGCGGGAAACTGCGGTAAGCGTACTGGCCGACCTTCACGCCGGCTTCGCTCCAATTGCCGCTGGTGGTAAAGGTGACCAGCTCCATGCCCCCTTGGTTCACGTAATGCTGCAAATCGTCGGGGATGGCGCGGGGGGCGGTGAGCACCACGTTGACATCGCAGGAAGCGATGTCCGTGCTGCCCCGCAAGTCGTTCGAAACCGCTTCCACCACCAGCCGCGCTTTTCCCTCGGCGAGTTGCGGGGCCTTGGTCTTGCCGGCTTCGAAAGTGATGGCCCGGGCCGGCGCATGCCTGCCCCAGAACAGGCGCGTGGCGGGCGCGGTCTGCTCGAAGAGCGGATACCGCGCGCCGTTCTGTTCCAGGTAGGCGCTCAACCGGCGCACGCCGTGGGGATTGGCCACGCGCACGGTAATGGGCGTACTCAACCCGATGGTCCGCACCGGATTCAAGCCCAGCGCGGTGTGGCCGGACAGCAAGAAAAGCGCGGCGATCGCAACCACCGCCAGAGTAGCTAATATTATGATTGCCTTCACTTTTTTACCCAGGAATCGAGCCAGTCGATAAACGTCTTGTACCAGAGGATGCTGTTCTGCGGCTTGGAAACCCAATGGCCTTCGTCGGGGAAGATCAGGAGCTTGGAGGGAACCTTCTGCACTTGTAGCGCGGTGAACAGTTGCAACCCCTGGGTGTAGGGAACGCGGAAATCCAGCTCGCCGTGGATCACCAGCGTGGGGGTGTGGAAGTCCTTCACGTACGCGCTGGGCGACCAGCGCGCGTAATCGTCGGGCTTGTCCCAGGGCGTTCCGCCCATTTCCCACAGGGGGAACCAGAGCTCCTCGGTGGCGCCGAATTCGCTGGGCAGGTCGTACACCCCGGCGTGCGAAATGAGCGCCTTGAAACGCTGCGTGTGGCCCAGAATCCAGTCCACCATGTAGCCGCCGTAGGAACCGCCGGCGGCGGTCAGGCGGGCGGGGTCGGCGTAGGGTATGGATGCCACCACGTGGTCCGTCACGGCCATGATGTCATCGAACGCGCGGCCGCCCCAATCGCCGTTGATTTCATCGATGAATTTCTGACCATAGCCGGTGGAACCGCGCGGGTTGGGCTCGATCACCAGATAGCCCGCGGCGGCGAACACCTGGGCGTTCCAGCGGTACGTCCAGTCGTGCCCCCAGGCACCCTGCGGACCGCCGTGAATCAACATCAGGACAGGATACTTGCGGGCCGCCTGAAAGCCGTACGGCTTGACGGCGAAGCTCTGAATCCGCGAGCCATCGGGGGCGTCCACCCAAAACTCCTCCAGGGGGGTGGTCTGATAGGCGTTGAGGGTCTGGTCGTTCAGATGGGTGAGCGCCGTGGGCGCTCCGCCGGTGGAAGCCGCCCGGTAGATTTCGATCGGAGAGACGCCCGTCTGCTGGGTGTAGACCATGGTCTTGAGGTCATGGGTCAACTGCATGTCGTCGAGCTGGCCATCGGCGCTGGCGGCGATGCGCACCGCGCCGCCGGTCACGGGGATGGTTTGGATGGCCTGCCGGCCACGGTCGCCGGTGGTAAAGAAGAGGGTCGCGGAGTCGGGGCTCCAGGTGAAACTCTCGACCCAGCGGTCGAGGGTTTCGGTGAGGCTGACTACCCTGCCGGTGGCGCGCTCCAGGGTCATCAGCCGCCAGCGGTCGCTCTCATGCCCGGCGCGGAACTGGGCCCGCCAGGCGATGTATTTCCCGTCCGGCGAATACCGCGGGCTGGCGTCGGCGCCGGGGTTGAGGGTGATCCTGCGCGGCTCGCCGCCCTTGATGGACACCACGTACAGATCCGAGTTCGTGCTGAGGGCGGGCGCGGAATCCGCGTTCATCGAATAGCAAACTTCCTGGCCGTCCGGGGCGATGTCGTAATCGTCCGGTTCGCCGAGCGAAAACGGCGGGACGTCGCGCGTCCCGGGAGTCAAGTCTCGGGGCGCGCCGCCGCCCACCGGGACCACCAGCAGGTGGGTGCGCCGCTTCCCCTGCCAACTGGTCCAATGGCGGTAGAGCAGCTCGGTGTATTCGCGCGCCTGGACCTTGCCGGCCTTCTCCGCATCCAGGTTCTTCTTGTTGCAGGCGTCGTCGGCGCCGCACTCCGGGTAAACGGCGCTGGTGAAGAGCAGGTTCGCTCCGTCGGGCGAAAATAGCACGCCATCGGCTTCGGCGCTGAAGTTGGTAGCCTGTTTGGCGTTGGCCCCATCCGGGTCCATCAACCATATCTGCGAGGAACCGCCGCGGTCGGAGACGAAAGCGATGCGCCGGGAATCGGGCGACCAGCGCGGCCGCTGGTTATTCTCGCCGTCGCGAGTGATCTGCCTGGGCGCGCCGCCGCTGAGCGGCGCAATCCAGATCTGCTGCGGCTTCTTGTTGGCCGCCACGTCCACCGTTTGCACGGTGAAGGCAACCCACTTGCCGTCGGGAGAAAGGCGCGGGTCGGAGATGCGCTTCAACTCCAGCAGGGCGTTGGCGTCGAAGGGCCGCTTCTGGGCGCACAGCAGCACGGGAACGAGAAGGAAAAGGAGAAGGCTCCGGCGCATAAGCACGATTGTAGCGCCCCGCCGGAGGGCGCCCAATGTTACCGCTACGAAGGGCATCCGCGAGAGCGTGTGCAAGAAACCGCCGGCAGGCGAAAGCGCCGCCAATTCCGCCTGTCTCAACCCTATTTCGATCCGGGTTCTCGCGGCTTGCGGCGGCTCTCCCAGTATCTTTTCATTCTCTCGGAGACTTCCTGGCGCTCCACGGCGGTCATCGATTTCCGGCCGCGCCGTTTCGACGCCAGAGGCAGAACGGGAGCGTCGCTGGCGGTCCGCTGCAATTCCTCCAACGAGGCAATTACGCGTTCCAGCCTCTCTTTTTCCTCGTACAACTGTTGTATGGCTTTATAAAGGTCCATTGCGTCAATCAGGCAGCTCAGACTACATCTACCCGATGCTACATCGAATTGGGAGCGCAATTCTACCAAAAATCACGCTAATGAACCAGAAATGGCCAGTGCGGTACCAGTTTGAAACCATACCGGGAAGTAGCCACGTATAGGCCTACCCCTAGGAGTAATAGAGCGACAATGACCAAAGTAATGATCGTTTTCCGCCATGGGAACCTGCGATTTTCGCGGTGCAGCACCAGCAGGTAGCTGGCGAAAATGCCGACATAAAACAGCATGCACATGGGTACAGCGAACAACATTAGATTGAAAGCATCCGGCGTCGGCGTCACAATCGCCGCGACAATGAAGATCACCAGGATGGCATAGCGGCTGTGGCGCAGCATGAAGGCCGGGCTGAGTATCCGCAGCAGGGTGAGGAAGAAAATCAACACCGGCAATTCAAATACCAGCGCGACCCCCAGGATCACGTTGACGAAAAGGTCGAAATAGCGGCTGATGGAGACCGTCGGCTCGACCCCGTTGGTAAATCCGATACCCAGCAGGAAGGCGATGGCGTACGGGAACAAGACGAAGTAGGCGAACAAGCCGCCGGTAATGAACAGGCCGGCCGAAGTGAGGATAAACGGCGACGCCATGCGCCTCTCGCGCTTGTACAGGCCGGGGGAGATGAAAGCCCAAATCTGGTACAGTATCCAGGGCGATGCGATGAAAATGGCGCACAGGACTGGCAGCTTGAACCAGATCACGGTGAAGCCTTCCATCGGGTCGAGGGTGTGCAGAACGGGCGGCTTGACTCCGAGAGTGTTGAGCGCGTAGACCGCCGGCTGGCGGACGATGTCCCACAGTGGGCTGCAGAACGTCAGGCTCAGGACGAAAGCCACGCCGAGGCCGGCGAGCGCCCTGAGGATGCGCGAGCGCAGTTCCTGCAAGTGCTCCATGAACGACATGCGCAGCATGCCGTCTTCTTCGTCGTCTCCCCCGTCACCCGGCGGCGGCGGGGAAGGAGGCAGTTGGTTTCCGCCCAGGCGGGCGCGGATCTTCGCGAGAGCGCCGGCAGTCGTGGAAAAGGGCGCCACGCTCCCCGGGGAAACAGCGCCCCCCTTCGGTTCGTCGGGTGAGTTCATGCGTTACGCGTTGTGTTCAGCCGGGGTGGAATCCGCCTTCGGTTCGAACGGCTGCGGGTTGAGCTGGAGATGGTCGGATTCCGGGCTCGACGCAGTTTCGACAGGCGTTTCGGAGCCGGGAGCGATTTCGCCCTCCGGCAATTCGGCTAACGGCGATTCAGCGCCCTGAGGTGCGGATGCGCTTTCAGTGGATGGGCTGGCAGCGGTGGTATCGGCAGTTTCGGAAACGGATGTCCCATCATACGGATGGGAATCATACGAGGAATAATCGTAGTTGTTTGTATCGTACGTGTACTGGTTGGCGACTTCCTTGATCGACTGCGTCTCCTGCTCCAGGCTTTGCATTTCCCGCTCAAACGTGGACTTCAGTTCGGTCGAAGCTTTCTTAAACTCGGTAATGGCTTTTCCAAGCGTGCGCCCGATTTCCGGAAGCTTCTTGGGACCGAAGAGAACCAGCGCCAAGATGAAAATGACCATCATCTCCGGGAAGCCTAGGGAACCCATCGGTATTCGTCCTCCACAAAAAGTTGTTCTGCCTCATGATAGCACGCGCGCGGCGCCTTCCTGGCGTCACCGCTTCTCCGCGTCAAAAACCCACATGCTAGAATCTCTTTTCAGTTGCGCTTCTCTCATTTGCGGAGGTCGACATGAAGGGCTTGACGCGTCGGGATGTGTTGCGAAGCAGCTTGGCGGCGCCGGCCGCGGTGGCGGCGGCGGAGACTATGATCGGCGAGGAGGCGCAGGCTCAGACCGACGCGCCGGTGGCGCCCCGCGCGGCGTCCGCGCCCGGCGGCGGCCGGGAACGCCTGCTGCTCGATTTCGGCTGGCGCTTCCACTTCGGTCACGCTACGGACGCCGAAAAGGATTTCAATTTCCGGGGCAACTTCTCAAAGACCGGGAATTTCGGCCCGGTTGCCACGGTGTTGTTCGACGACGGCGACTGGGAAGCCGTCGACCTGCCTCACGACTGGGCCATCGAATTGCCCTTTCAAAACGACGGGGCGCTTTCGAGCAAGGGGTTCTACCCGCTGGGTCGCACCTACCCCGCCACCAGCATCGGCTGGTACCGCCGCATCCTGGAACTACCGGCCTCCGACGCGGGCAAGCGCATCACCATCGAATTCGACGCCGCCTACCGCGAGGCCGCCGTCATTTTCAACGGCTTCTACATGGGCAGGCACATTGGCGGGTACGACCCGTTCAGCTTCGACGTGACGGATTTCGCCGCCCCGGGCGCCAGGAACGTGCTGCTGGTGCGGGTTGACGCCACCCAGAGCGACGGCTGGTTCTATGAGGGCGCCGGCATTTACCGGCACGTCTGGCTGGTGAAGACCAACCCCGTGCACGTGAAAAAATGGGGCACGTTCGCGCGGACCAAGGTGCAGGCCGGCGCGGCCACGGTCCAGATTCGGACTGAGGTGGAAAACCACGGCAAGGGCGCGCAGAGCGCGCGGGTCACCTCGACCATTCTCGATCCCGCGGGCAAGGCGGTGGGGAGGGCGGTGACTTTGCCGGCGTCCATACCGGAGCTGGGCGAGCATGTCTACGAGCAGCAGGTGGTGGTGCAGTCCCCCGCCCTGTGGTCGCTCGACCAGCGCAACATGTACAAGCTGGTGACCGAGGTGCAGGCCGGCGCGGCCGTTACCGACCGCTATGAGACGCCCTTCGGCATCCGCACCTGCGTTTTCGACGCCGCCAGGGGCTTCCTGCTGAACGGCAAGTCCGTCAAGCTGAAGGGAACCTGCAATCACCAGGACCACGCGGGCGTGGGCGCGGCCGTGCCGGATTCGGTGCAGTACTTCCGCGTTCGCAAGCTCCAGGAAATGGGCGGCAACGCCCTGCGCACCTCCCACAATCCGCCCACCCCGGAACTGCTCAACGCCGCCGACGAGCTGGGCATGATGGTGTTCGACGAAACCCGCATGATGTCCTCGAACCCCGAGGGCCTCTCGCAGCTCGAAAACCTGGTGCGGCGCGACCGCAACCATCCCAGCGTCTGCATATGGTCGCTGGGCAATGAAGAGGGCACGGCGGATGGCCCGTACGGCTTTCCCATCCTGACCACGATGAAAGCGGTGGTCAAGCGGCATGACGGTTCGCGGCCGGTTTGTATGGCCGAAAACGGCGGCGGCAACATGGGCAAGGCCGGTTACGCCGCGCTCGACGTGCAGGGCTACAACTACGCCGATCCGGCGGCCGACGCGTTCCACAAAGCCAATCCGACGGTGCCCGTGATGGGTACCGAAAACGTCAGCGCGGTGGCCACCCGCGGCATCTACATCATGGACCCGCAACACGGCTTCGTGGGCTCCTACGACCCCTATACCACCAGCGGCCGCGCCTCCTGCGAGGGTTGGTGGAGCTTCTGCAACGCGCGCCCGTGGCTGGCCGGAGGCTACATCTGGACGGGCTTCGACTACCGCGGCGAGCCTTCGCCTTACGGGTGGCCCAACATCAGCTCGCAGTACGGCATCATCGATATGTGCGGCTTCCCCAAGGACAGCTTCTTCTACTTCCAGGCGTGGTGGAAATCGCAGCCCGCCCTGCACCTGTTCCCGCACTGGAACTGGCCGGGGTTGGAAGGCCAGGAAATCGCGGTTTGGGTGCACTCGAACCTGGACCGGGTGGAGTTGTTCCTCAACGGCCAGAGCCTGGGCGCCAAGGACATGAAGAAGGATTCGCACCTGGCATGGAACGTCAAGTACGCTCCCGGCGCGATTGAAGCGCGGGGATTCAAAGACGGCAAGCAGGTGCTGACCGCCAGGCGCGAGACCGCGGGACCGGCGGCCAAACTGGCGCTGACGGTGGACCGCAAAGAGATTTCGGCCGATGGCGAGGACGTGGCCATGTTCGCGGTGGAAGTGCAGGACGCCCAGGGCCGCCCCGTGCCGACCGCCGATAACCAGGTGAGTTACCGGGTTACCGGACAAGGCAAAGTGATCGGAGTAGGGAACGGCGACCCCACTTGTCACGAATCCGACAAAGCCAGCTCGCGTAAGGCCTTCTCGGGGCTGTGCATGGCGCTGGTGCAATCCGCCAAAGCGGCGGGAAACATCACGGTGGAAGCCAGTTCGCCTGGTTTGACGCCCTCCAGCGTCACCATCTCGGCGAAAGCCGTGAAGCTTCGGCCGCAGGTAGCGGTTTGGGAGCGCGAGATTCCGGCGGGCCAGGGCATCACGGGCCTGTGGAGACCGGCTCCCGTAGTGGCTGCCGCCGGCCGCGGTGGCGGCGGGTTCGGCGGCGGTTCCCAGATCTTCACGTTCCACCAGAATGGCGGCGCGCTCACCGGAAGCGTGGAGGGCGGCGGCGGAGGCCGCGGCGGCGGAGGCGATACGCCGGTGGCCATCGAGGACGGAAAGGTGGATGGCGCCAACATCGCGTTCAGGGCCGGAAACGTGACCTACACGGGGACCGTGAAGGCGGACCAGATCGAGCTACAGAGGACCGGCGGCCCCGGCTTCGGAGGCAGAGGAGGCCGGCCAGCCCCCGCGGAGCCCACCGGCCCGCGTCCGGCCATCGGCCCTCCGCCCGACGGTTCGGACCCGTCGTCCGGCTCCTTCATCAGCGGCGGCAGAGGCGGAGGCCGTGGCGCGCAAACGCCCGCGCCGCTGGTCATCGTCAGAGCGAAGCGGTAGCAGGGGACTGCGTCGGACCGCGGAGTCTACAAGGAAGATGCTGGACGAGAGTGCTCGCCGCTCTGGTCCAAAGCACAGCCCGGCTTAATTGGTTCATGGACCGCCGGCACGCCGCCGGGCGAGCCAGTTCGCAGGGCGCTTCTCCGTTAGCGCCACCTTATCACTCCCTTAAGGCCGGAGCCCCGATAGGAATCCCTCAGTGGACGACCTGATTCAGTTAGTCTTGCTGAGCTCAGGCGCTGGAAAAGATGCGGCACAAAAAGAAACGACCAGGCCTTTGAAGCTTGGTCGTCGGCCCGGCGATGCTATCGCCGGGGATGTTCACCTTCAAATCTACGCCCTTCCGATATCATTGTCAATAGTCCTAAAATATTGCAAATGCCGAGGGTTATCGCGTACATCGATGGGTTCAATCTGTACTTTGGGCTCAAGTCCCAGAGCTGGGAGCGCTTCCTGTGGCTCGACGTCCAAGCTCTGTCCAGAAACCTGTTGCAGCCCGGCCAAACCCTCGCTCACACGAAGTATTTCACGTCCCGTGTGACCCGGCCGCCGGACAAAGCGAAGCGGCAGTCGACGTATATCGATGCGGTCCAGACCCTGGCCGACACGTCGATTTACTTCGGCAAGTATCAGACGAACCCGCACACTTGCCGCAACTGCGGCCACGTCCACAACGCGAACAGCGAGAAGATGACCGACGTCAATATCGCGGTGGAACTCCTGCAAGACGCATTTCAAGACGCCTTCGACGCGGCCATCCTCATCTCGGCCGACAGCGATCTGGTTGCGCCCATCGAAGCAGTTAAGAGGTTGTTCCCGGGCTAACGCGTCATCGTTGCCTGCCCCCCGGGCCGTTTCTCGCAGAGTCTCTGCAAGGCGGCGCACGCATACCTGAAGATCGGCCACGGCTCGATTGAAAGGAGCCAATTCCCGGAGGGAGTGGAAACGCCCTCAGGCTTCGTTCTCCTCCGACCGGCTTCGTGGAAGTAATCGGGAGCCAGCGGCGTGCCTCACCGCGTTGAAGGTTTCCCGCCCCCCCATGGAGTCCGCGAATCGCCGAGGTCAATTGACGAGATCCACTTCGCTAGGACTAAGGCTAGGTTTGCCTCTCGGCGTTCTCGATGCTAAGCTGAACCTGCATCAATGCTGGGCCGACGCGCAATTCAGTGTACCGAGTGCGGTGGTTCCGGACGCTGCTCCGAATGTCAGGGGACGGGCGCGAATTGTAGGCTCAACGATGTGGAACCACGCTGCCGAGCTTGCCGCGGAACGTCTGTCTGCCCTGCGTGTAGTGGATCGGGTGTTGAGTCGCTTCCGGCGATGCTGGATGTTTCGGTCTATCTGCGGATAGTTCTCACGGCGGTGACCGGATTCATTCTCTACGAGATCCTCATCGGAAACGTGCCCATACGTCTCGGACGAGGTGGACCGCCTCTGCCCGGCGTGGTTGGGCGGCTTATCGCAATCGGATTTTGCGGACCGGTTCTTTACAAGGTTTGGAAAGATGTAAAGCTGTCCGATTTCAAGTTTTCCAAGCAGCGCCAGTCGACCTCACTATTCGGCGACGGCGACGCCTCGTCCACCGACAATCGGCATTCACGAAGTGAAGCTACGCCGGACGAACATATCCGTTAAGTAAAGATACGGCGTTACATCCCCTTTGAGCGGCTGTCAGATGCCTGGGACGGTTTCGCCGAGAAACCCGGAATGCGAGGACACCGCGGCGATTCCATTCAGGGTCTGCACAATCTCCGGCGGAAGGCTCCGGATCAGGTTCGCGCTTCACCCCGCGCTAGAATCGGACTTGGTCCTCGTTCAGAACGTCTCCAAGCTGTACCGTTTATACAAGACGCCGGCCGACCGGCTGCGCGAGATGCTGCCGGGCGCGCCTTGCCTGCACACGGACTTTTGGGCGCTGCGCGATATCGGTTTTTCGCTCGAAAAAGGCGAGACGCTGGGGTTGGTTGGTCCCAACGGCTGCGGCAAGAGCACACTGCTGCAGATCGTGTGCGGCATCCTGCAACCTACCAAGGGACGGGTGGTCACGCGCGGGCGCATTGCGGCGCTGTTGGAACTGGGCGCGGGATTCAACCCGGAATTCAGCGGGCGGGAGAACGTATTCCTCAACGGCGAGATCATGGGCCTCAGCCGGGGCGCGATCGAGCGAGCCATGCCCTCCATCGAAGCCTTTGCCGAAATCGGCGAGTTCATGGAGCGGCCGGTGAAGGAATACTCCACCGGCATGTACGTCCGGCTGGCGTTTTCCACGGCCATCCACGTGGATCCGGAGATTCTGATTGTGGATGAAGCGCTGGCCGTGGGCGATGCGGTGTTCGCCAACCGGTGCGTGCGGAAATTCGAGGAGCTGCGCGAGCGCAAAGTGACGGTGCTGTTCGTCTCCCACGACCTGGGCCTGGTCAAGCAGCTTTCCGACCGCGCCATTCTGCTCCTGAACGGGCGCATTGAGGCGCAGGGCTCGCCCAACGACGTGATCAACCGCTACATCGGGCTGGTGCTGGCCCGCCAGGAAGGCAAGAAGAGCGACAGCGGCCTGCGCCCCAGCTTCCGCCACGGCGATGGCGCGAGCCAGGTGGTGGGGCTGGATATCCTGAACGCCCGCGGCGAGCCGGTCACATCGGTGGCCAGCGGGGAGCCGGTGACGGTGCGCGTGAGGTCGCGTTTTTTGCGGCCGAAATCCGACCCCATGGTGGGCATACTCATCCGCACACGCATCGGCATGGATGTGTATGGCACGAATACCGGCATCGAGCGCGTGCATGTGGGCGACCTCGAAGCCGGCGACGAGCTGGAAGTCCGTTTCCATTTGGAATGCTGGCTCACGCCGCAACCCTACACGCTGACGGTGGCCACCCAGGACGCCGATGGATCGAGCCACGACTGGCTCGACGACGCCATTGCCTTCGAGGTGGTGGATGCGCGCGTGGCCGCCGGGGTAGCCAATCTGAGGGCCAAGGTGGAATGGCGCGTATCACGGTAAAAGCGCACCCGCGGGCCAGGCGCAGCTCTATTACGGGCCGCTTTGGCGAGGCCTGGAAGCTGGATCTGGCGGCCCCGCCGGTGGATGGCAAAGCTAATGAAGAATGCGAGCGCTTCTTGGCGGAGTTGGCGGGAGTGCCGCGGTCGCGGGTGTACGTGGTGAGCGGCGCCACGGGGCGGCTCAAGGTGGTGGAGATCGAAGGAGTCGCCCAAGCGGAGTTGGAGAAGCTGCTAATTGTGGGGCAGGCGCTTTCGCCTGCCAACCGGCTTCGGTAAGGCGGCGCCCGATCTTCGCTCGGGTTGACAGGCGGAAGCGCCTGTCCCACATCGGAGGGTGGAGTGATAGATACGCAGGTTAGTTCAGCAGCGGCTCGATGAGTCTCTCAATTTCCCGCTCGTTGCCCGGAGATATGCCGCGGTGGAGGCTCCAGCGCTCGGTGTGCCCGGTCCACGCGTTGGGGGCCAGTTTCACCAGCGGGCCGAGGGTTTCCAACTCGAGCATATCCGCATTGGTAAACATCTCGAGGGAACAGCCGAAATCGGGGTACGGCTGGCTGGGATCGGCTTGCGCCTGCTTCAGGAAAAGGTCGCAACCCAGCATGTAAGCAGCCCAGGTTCGCGGGTTGAACAGCCCGGCCTTGAGCGGCTGCGGCATGGCGGGGTCCTGCCGCAACAGCAGGTATTTCTTGCAGAAGGCCCAGCGCGGATCGGAAAAATCGGTATAGGCCCACATGACCAGCGGATTGGTGGGCTGCAAATCCCGCGGATGTTGGCCCCGCGGCGGGAAGCCGGCAATGGCCACGCCGCCGGGCGCCATAACCGACATGGCCCAAGGCGAAACCGCGACGGCCCAGGGGTTGGCGTTGCGGATGCGGTGGACCACTTCCACGCGGGCGACGCCCACCGCCATGCGGATCGCGAGTTGCTTCTGCAGGCGGGTGGCGGGGTCCACCGGAGCGGTGGCTTCGAGCGCGCCGGCGCCGATAACCACCTCGACTTCGCCGTTGTCCGGCGCCCAGCTTGTCTCCAGGTTCTCGGGCGCCGCCCACAGCCGATGGCCTCCGCGCAGGCGAAAATCCAGCTCGCCGCGCCCGCCCAGGTCGGCTCGGACTTCGTGGAAAAAGTTCCGGCCGCCGACGAAGCCCAGGCGGATGATCCGCGGTCCCACGTCGCTGGTGACGATCAATTCGATCTTGCCGTTGGAGACGCGGTAGCAGTTGGGCCAGCCGGTGTACTCTATGCGTTCTATCCTCTTCGACATTGTCGGTGTGCGATTTCCTATTCTCTTCTCTTGGTGATCTGCCAACAACTTCTCAAATATCGCCGACCGCCTGCATGCCGGCCCAGAAAACGGGCTGCGCGAAGGGCCGTTCCGGCATGGCGGCCACCTGCTCCAGGATGGCGGGGGCCAGCTCAGGGTACAAGGGCGTCATGCGCTCCTTCACCCATTGCGCCAGCGCCGGGCGATCCATGGCTATGAGATCGAGCTGCGCGCGGCGCAGCGCGGCGGGGACCGAAGTTCCCTCATCCGCGAGATATGCGAAATATCGCTCGGCCAGAACCGGGGTGGCCAACTGGCTCACCTGCCACAGGGCGCCCACCACGTAGCGGACCCCGGAGGCCAGCAGGGCGCTGGTCAGCCCGATGTATTCGGCGGAGATCTCGGCGCGGCTCAGCCCGCTTTCACAAGCGCCCATCATGACGCTGCGGCAGCCGCGCAAATCCAGATCGGCGAATAGATCGGAGAAGGAAACCACCTGCCCGCCAAGGTCCAGGTAGCTCGATTGCGGCTGGTCGCCAAGATACTCGCCGTGGCAGGCGAACAGAATGTCGCGCGGAGCGGATGTCTGTAGGAACTCGAGCGCGCGCGGCCAGGCGGCGCCCGTAAGCACGTGGGCGTTTTTGAGAGCCGCCGCGCGCAACATGCAGTCGTAGAACGGCAGACCGCCGCTCGAAACGACCAAGGGCGCCGGGTCGCGCGTCTCCGGCGCCTGCGAATGCATCTGCAAGAACAGGCCGAGGGTCTGGCCATAACTGACCTCGCAGTGCTCCATCAGGTATTGCGAGCCGAAGCGCAGGGCGTGAAGTGGGATCGAGTTCATCTGAAGGCGGGGGAAGATCTTGACCCGGCGGTTCTTCAGGAAAGGCAGGAGCGGTTCGAGAACCGGGCAGAGCAGCTCTTCCCAGCGAGCCAGCAGGCGAGCCACGGCCTGACCGGCCAGCGCCTGGTCGTCCGCCTCGCGGGCATCGCGCAACGCCGCGGCGTACTCACCATGGATGGAGGCGATCGTCTCCTCCCGGAAAGGAGCGGGGAGAAAGGCATTCTCGCCGGAACCGGCGTCGAGCACCACTGCGAAGCTCTCGCGAGAGCCTATGTGGAACATCAGGAAGAGCACGCCGGGGATGCGGAGATCGAGGGCGCTCTTCGCGACAGTCTCGCCGAGCAGCGTGCGCGCCAGCACCGGCGACACGGAAATCCGCGCCTGGAGATACGCCTGGCGCTTGGGGTAGTCCGCGGCGATGCTCGCCAGGTAATCCTCGAACCGCTGGGGGAACGTATTCAGGGTCTTGTAGAGCGCGGCGCGAGCGCTACGGTACTCCGAAACCGAAACGCCGGGGACTTCGCCGGCGGCGGCGATCTCGGCCACTACCTCGGTGGCGGCGCGCGGGCCGGAACCTTCCAGTTCCGCCAGCCCGTCCACGGCGCGCTGGGCCAGGAAGCAGCTTTGCATGGCGTTTGCCGAAAAGGAGCGGAAGATCTCCTGTTTTATGGCGCGGGTCAACGGAAACGGCGACTGCAACTGCAGGTGCACGTCGAAAAACATGCGGCCGTCATGATAGGCATTGAGCGCGGGCTCCAGGGCCTGTGGGCTGGAGATTTCCACCCGTGCGCCGGCGTCGCCCTCCGGCTGGCTGGTCCCCGACATCCTCAACAGCATGTCGCCAAGCTCCCGGGCCGTCAGGGCGCGCCAATAGGCGCAATATTCGGACTGCTCGTGGAGGTAGGCCTGTTCGAACTGACGGCGCGCCTCGGGGAGCCGGCCAAGCGCGCGCAAAGCCGCGCCATACAGGCGGCGCACCTGGCCGATTTCGGTATCCAGGCCGGCGGGAAGGGCATCCTCGAGAGCCAGGCGGAACTGTTCCGCGGCCTCTTCGTATTGCTCTTTCGCCGAGTACTCCAGGCCCAGAAAGCGGCGCGCAACCACCCTGTAGTAGAGCGCTTCGGGGGCTCCGCATTGCCCGATGACGGCCAAATAGCTCGATTCCCGCCACGGCGCCGGAACCAAAGGGAACGCCAAGCCGAGCGCCGAGTGCGCAAGCCTCGAATAGAGGTGGTCGGCGAGCGGGTTGCACTCTCCGTAGGCGAACGGCCGGAGCCACGAGGAGTAGTAATCGTAATGGGTCTGAAGGGCGCCGACCACCATGGCGTTCAGCGGCTCGAACGAATCGCCGAAAGCCGCGCGGTTGAACCGCAGGCTGTTGTAGGCGGTTTCGAGCGAGTGGAGCGCCTCATCGTCCGCCAGCCCGACCTGCGCTTCCGCATACCGAAAGCAGGCGAGCACATGCCAGATCGACTTGCGGGCCCGGGTGGCAAGCTGTACGAGGAAAGCCAGCCAGTAGCCCGGCACGCGATACCAGCGCACCCAGCGCTCGACTTCATTGCACCAGGCTTGAACATCTTCGCCGTTTTCGCAGGTGGCGGCGATGGCGTTCACGAGTTCCTGAATGCGCGGGCGGATGCCGGGCTGAGAGAACTTCTTCTCCACCAGAAAGCCGAATGTGGAGCGCAACACCTCTCGCTGGGAAGGTTTGAGGAGCGAACCGTCGGGCGGGGGCAGCGGGGTCAAGGACGCACCTTAACCGGATAGATCCGGGTGTCGGAGGCGAAGCGCGCCTTCAGCAAACGGCCGAGCGGTCCGGACTTCCTGATTTCGCCGACCATGGCGGCTTCCACGCTGAGATCCGCGCCCTTAGGGACGCGGGCGATCACCGCGCCGGAGAAGCCGTGCTCCACGGAGCGGTCCGTCACGTACCACTCCACGGGGTTGCTCATTCGATCCGTGGTCTCGATGCGGGTGTTGTAGACGGTCCACTGAATGGGGAATCCGAGGTTTAGGCCCAGACAATCGGCCGCCGCGGGGCAGACGAAGCCGAGCGCCTTTGAGACATCCAATTTGACGTCGCCCACCTTGACCGTGCTCACATCCCACTTATCCGGCGGAAACAGATCGTAGGCCACCGCTCCGCCCACGCCGGCGGTGACAAGCTGGAGGCGCAGGCGCAAGCGCGTGATGCGTCCCTCCGGAACCAGGATGTTGAGCGGGACCTGGATGACGTAGAAATCGTAATTGGTGGTCTCGACGCCGTCCGGAATCTGGAATGAGGCTTTTTGCGGGCCGGCGTAAGTGGCCAGATCTTCGCGCAGGATGTCCTGGGGAAGTTTGACGCGGATTTCCTTGAGCATGGCTTCGGCCTGTTCATCGGTGGCCATGGTCACAGCCGGTCCGAGAACGCCGCGAACCAGATCCTCGGCTTCCCATTCGGGAACGGAGACAGGGCGCAGGGTCAAGAGAGTATCGTCCATACAGCTCCTTTGTTCGGCTATTGTAGCGTTTTAGGAGGCGCCGCGACGGAATGCCCGCAGGATGCGGGCATGGCAGGCCAGAGGCCCGCTCTACGGCGTACACTGGAAATGCCGACATGCAGCTTGAAGCGATTCAGCGGGAGATCCGCAATCAGAAACTGGATGGGTGGTTGTTCTTCGACCACCATCTGCGCGACCCGTTGGCTTACCGCGTGCTCGGCTTCACCCCGCGCGCCACGCCCACCCGGCGCTGGTATTACCTGATTCCGGATGCGGGCGAACCGGTGGGCTTGGAGCACCGCGTCGAGCCGGGCATGATCGCGGCGCTGCCGGGCCGGAAGATCCTCTATTCCAGTTGGATCGAACAGGTGGCCGGCCTGCGCACGCTGCTGGCGGGACGGCGCCGCGTGGCCATGCAGTACTCGCCGCAATGCGCGATTCCCTATGTTTCGATGGTGGACGCCGGGACCGTGGAGTTGGTGCGCGGCGCGGGCGTCGAAGTGGTTACCTCCGCCGAGCTGATCCAGACCTTCGAAGCCCGCTGGACGCCGGAGGCGCTGGAATCGCACCTGGAAGCCGGACGCCGCGTGGACCGCATCCGCGCCGAGGCGTTCGCGCTCATCCACGAGCGGACGCGCAACGGCGCTCCGCTGCAGGAAGTCGAAGTCAAGCGCTTCGTATTGGAAGCTTTCGCCAAGGCCGGCCTGACGACCGACCACGGACCCATCGTGGGCGCCAATGCCAACGCCTCCAACCCGCACTACGAACCCACCGAGGAAGCCACCGCGCCTATCGCCGCCGGCGATTTCGTGCTGCTCGACATGTGGGCCAAGCTGGAGAGCCCCGGCGCCACGTATTACGACATCACCTGGACCGGCTTCTGCGGCGAATGCCCCAGCGACGCCATGCGCAACGTCTTCGCCGTGGTGAGCGGAGCGCGCGACGCCGCCATACGGCGCGTCCAGGACGCCGTGGCCGCCAGCCAGCCGCTGTGCGGCTACGAGGTGGACGACGCGGCGCGCGGCTTCATCGAGAGCCGCGGCTTCGGCGCCTGGTTCACCCACCGCACCGGCCACTCCATCGGCCAGGAGGTGCACGGCAGCGGCGCCAATATGGACAACTTCGAGAACCACGACGAGCGCCGCGTGGCGCCGTGGACCTGTTTCTCCATCGAGCCCGGCGTGTATCTGCCCGAGTTCGGCGTGCGCTCCGAGATCGACATGTTCGTGGGCGACGGCGAGGCGTTCGTCACCGGCGAAATCCAACGCGAACTGCTCCTGCTCTGACGCCTGCCGGCTCCAGCATTACAATCCGGCGACTGCCGCGGGCATGTGTTGGGATACAGGATTCTAAAGAACTTATCACGCTTACATGGGTTTGAAATGTTCGCTCACGTACCGGCGTGGCCGGAAAGTTCGGCTTTCATGATCGAAATCCGGTTTTCAATCGTCTATATAGTATGCGGAATTTTCAAGCGGCGGCATTGCGCCGTACGCGGTTCCAGGACATTCAAACTCGGAGGGTTTCATGATTCCCGAACAGGCGCGCATTTCCCTATCCGAGTTGCGGCGGAAAACCGACAGGCAACTGGTGGCCCTGGTTCGCAGCGAAATCGAAAGCTCTTTGAGGCTCGCCCGGCGCGGCGCCGTGGCGGAGGCGGAGGCGATGTGGAATCAGGCCAGGAACCTGCTTACCGTCGCACGCGCGCCGGAGAGCGAGCGCAGCGCCCTCGAGGCGCGCCTCGGTGAAGCGCGCGCCAAGTTCCCCCGGACGGCTGCCGCCGGTCGCGCGCAATCGGCCTGGTGCTAAGGGCCTGTCAGGAAGCAACCAGTTTCATCGTCGGTGCGCTCTCTTGAGGCGTCGCTTCTTTCACGCCATGGAGGAAGCACCGGAACCGGCCGATCCTATAATGGTGATGAACCAAGCGGACATCAGGCGCACACCCTGCCCGACGGCGATACCTCGAATCTCTATTGACATTAGGGGAATCGCGTTGATATCTTGAAACATCCAAATTCCATGGGGGGCGGGACGTTTCCACATCTGCGGGCGCTGGAGGCGGAGAGTATCCATATTCTCCGCGAAGTGGTGGCCGAGTTTGCCCGGCCGGTGATGCTGTACTCCATCGGCAAGGATTCTTCCGTGATGCTGCGCCTGGCCCAAAAGGCGTTTTACCCCGGCCGGCTTCCCTTCCCCTTGCTGCATATCGACACCACCTACAAATTCCGCGAAATGATCGAGTTCCGCGACCGCTACACGCGCGAAATTGGGGCCGAGTTGATTGTCCACACCAATCGGGCGGCCATCGAGGACGGCGCCAACCCATTCGCGCTGGGAACCCAGAAGTGCTGCGCGCAGCTCAAAACCAAGGCCCTGTTGGACGCTCTCACCGAGGGAGGTTTCGATGCGGCGTTCGGGGGCGCGCGGCGGGAGGAAGAGAAGTCGCGGGCCAAGGAGCGGGTGTATTCCTTCCGCGACCCGTTGGGCCAGTGGGACCCCAAAAGCCAGCGGCCCGAGCTGTGGAACCTTTACAACGGCCGCATCGAAAAAGGCGAAACCATCCGCGTGTTCCCGCTCTCGAACTGGACTGAGCTGGACGTGTGGCACTACATCCATATCGAACAAATCCCGGTGGTTCCGCTGTACTTCGCGCGCCTGCGTGAGGTGATGGTGCGCAACGGGACGCTCTTGCCCATGGAACACGATCCGCCTCGCCTGGATTTTGAAAAGCCTCAAACGGTGATGTGCAGAATGCGCTCGCTGGGTTGCACTTACTGCACGGGAGCGGTGCGCAGCGAAGCCGATACGGTTCCCAAGATCATCGAAGAGCTGCTGGGGGCGCGCCGTTCGGAACGGGAAAACCGCGCCATCGATTACGACCAGGAAGGATCGATGGAACTGAAGAAACGCGAGGGCTATTTTTGATGCTTGCCTCCACGGAAGCCGAGGTCCGGCCGCTGACCATCGAAGAATATCTGGCGCGGAGCGAGCGCCAGGACCTGGTCCGTCTGACCACGGCCGGCAGCGTGGACGATGGCAAGAGCACTCTCATCGGGCGGTTGCTGTACGATTCCCGGGCCATGTTCGAGGACCAGGTAGCGGCCATACGCGCAAGCAAGGTGAACCGAGCCGATGGGCCGCTCGATTTTTCGCTGCTCACCGACGGACTGCGCGCCGAGCGCGAGCAGGGTATCACCATCGACGTTGCCTACCGGCACTTTTCCACGCCCCGGCGGAAGTTCATCATCGCCGATACTCCCGGCCACGAGCAGTACACGCGCAACATGGCTACCGGCGCTTCCACCGCCGACGTGGCGGTGATCCTGGTGGACGCGCGCCACGGCGTCCTGCCGCAATCCCGGCGGCACGCCTACATCGCCAACCTGCTGGGAATCCCTCACTTGGCCGTGGCTGTCAACAAAATGGACCTGGTGGGCTGGAGCGAGGATGTTTTCGCGCGCGTGCGCGACGAGTTCACCGAGTATCTGCGGCGCATCGATGCGCCCACGGCCACCTTTATTCCCGTGAGCGCGCTCCACGGCGACAACGTCGCCTCAGCCGGCGCGGCCTGTCCCTGGTATGACGGCGAGACGTTGCTCGAGTACCTGGAAACGGTTCCCGCCGCTGCCGGTCTTCAGCTTGGCGAATTCCGCTTCCCGGTGCAGTGGGTGAACCGGCCCGATTTGAGTTTCCGCGGCTTCGCCGGGCAGATCGCTTCGGGCGCTGTACGACGTGGCGACCCCGTGATGGCGCTTCCCTCCGGCAAGACCAGCCGCGTGAAAAGTATCGTCACTTACGACGGGGAACTCGCCGCGGCGCACGCGCCGATGTCGGTCACCGTGCGCCTGGAGGATGAAATCGACATCAGCCGCGGGGACATGCTGGCGCACCCGGCGCGCTTGCCTCACGTATCGCGGCAGTTCGAGGCGGCGGTGGTGTGGATGGCGGCCGAACCGCTGCGCCGCGACGTCCCCTACCTGGTGAAGCACACTACTCAACAGGTGCGGGCCAAGGTGGCGCGCGTGCTCCACCGCGTGAATGTGAACAGCCTGGCGCGCGAGGACGCCGATGAGTTGGGCTTGAACGAGATCGGGGCGGTGACTATCGAAGCCGCCAGCCCGCTGTTCTTCGACAGCTACCGCCGAAACCGCTCCACGGGGGCATTCATTTTGATCGACCCCGCCACCAACGCGACGGCGGGAGCGGGCATGATCCTGGGGCGGCGCCACCCCGATGCCGCCGCGAGCATCGCGAAAACGGCCCTGCTGGAGGCGGAGAGCAGAGCGGTGAAGGTGACCCCGGCCGAGCGCATAGCCAGGCTCGGCCATCAGCCGGCTACCATCTGGCTGACGGCGCGCATCGATCTGGCCAGTCTTCTGGAGCGCCGGCTGTTCGATCGCGGATGCCTGGCGCAGGTGCTGGCGGATCGCGACGAGAGCGGCATCCTGCCGGAATTGGCCGAAGTGCTCCATCGCGCGGGAGCCATCGCCATCTGCTCGGCCGGCGCCGATATGGCCGGAGAGCGCGACCGGGCCAGGGAGTACGTTGGCGAAAGCCGCTTTCTGGAATTCCACCCGGAGTCGCTGCCGGCGCGCGACGAAGCGGCCGCGGACCGCGTAATGCGGGCTCTCGAAGAGCGCGCCATCATCCGGCCGTCGGCGGAATTCGGCGGTGGAGAGGGCATCTGACATGAAGGCAAGCAACGGCTTGTGGAGGGAGCGGTTGTGGGCGGCCATGCCCCCGGAACTGGCCCAGGAAATCGACGTCTTCGAAAACGAGTTGGCGCTTCGCCGGCGCGGCAAGCTGGAGGAAGCCCTCATCGCCGAGACCCGCCTGCGCCGCGGCGTCTATGGCCAGCGCTACGACAATGGCCAGCGCCATGACGGACGCGCCACCCGCCAGCTCGCCTTCCCGCCCGACAAGCCCACCAAAGGACCGCACACATTGTGGGACGCCCCCGGCATGCAGCGCATCAAAATCCCCTTCGGCGGCCTGACCGCGCGCCAACTTGAAACCCTGGCGGAGCTGGCCGAGGAGTATTCCGACGGAATCGCGCACGTCACCACGCGGCAGGATTTTCAGCTTCACTTCGTGCACATAGAGGATACGCCTTCCATCATGCGGCGCCTGGCCGCGGTAGGCATCACCACGCGCGAAGCCTGCGGCAACACCGTCCGCAACGTGACCGGGTGTCCCGTGGCGGGAGTCTGCCGGACGCAGACTTTCGACGTCACCCCGTATGCCAAGGCATTGGCCTATTTCCTGCTGGGCCACCCCGACGCGCAGGACTTCGGGCGAAAATTCAAGATTTCTTTTTCGGGTTGCCGGGACGAAGCCTGCGGCCTGGCGCACATGCACGATTTCGGCGCCATAGCCGTGGAGCGCGATGGGAAACGGGGCTTCGAGTTGTGGGTGGGCGGCGGCCTGGGCGCCGTGCCACAACAGGCCCGGCTGTTCACCGAATTCCTGCCGGAAGAGGAGCTGCTGCCGGTGGCGCAAGCTATCGCCCGCGTCTTCGCGCGCCTGGGTGAAAAGAAGAACCGCAATACGGCGCGCTTGAAATTCCTGGTGAGCAAGCTGGGAATCGAGGAATTCCGCAAGCTGGTGGCGGAGGAACGGGCCAGCCTGCCCTTCGACCCGCGCTGGACGGATTATCTGAAACAAGTGGAGCACGCGGAGGAGCCGCGTTTGAAACCGCCCTCGCTGGTTCGGATAGGCGAGTCATCCGGAGAATATACCCGCTGGGCAGCCACCAACGTCTATCCGCAGCGGCAGCAGGGCTACAGCACGGTGACGGTGGCGCTGCCGCTGGGCGACATCACCGCCGATCAATTGCGCGCCCTGGCCGATATCGCGCGCCGGTTCATCAAAGACACTATCCGCACCACCGTGGACCAGAATATGGTGTTGCGCTGGGTAAGCGACGCCGATCTTCCGGAGCTGCACGCGGCGCTCGATGCCGCCGGGCTCGCCGCCCCCGGGGCCGGTACGATTCTCGATGTCACCGCTTGCCCCGGCACGGACACCTGCAAGCTGGGCATCGCCTCTTCGCGCGGCCTGGCGGCCGAGCTACGGACGCGCCTGGCCGGTCGCGCATTCCAACTCGATGAGGCCGTGCAGAGCCTGCGCATCAAGATCAGCGGCTGCTTCAATTCCTGCGGCCAGCATCACGTGGCCGACCTGGGCTTCTATGGCGTGAGCCGCAAAAAGGGCGATTACGCGGTGCCGCATTTCCAGGTGGTGCTGGGCGGGCAATGGACCGGGAACGCTGCGTCTTACGGCCTGGCCGTGGGAGCGGTCCCTTCGAAGAGAATCCCCGAGGTGGTGGACCGCATCACCGGCCGCTACGTCGGCCAGCGCGAGCGCGGCGAGACGTTCCAGGCTTTCATCGCGCGCATCGGCAAGGCCGAATGCCGGCGCACGCTGGAGGACCTGATGGAGGTTCCGCCTCACGATGCCGATCCGTCTCTCTACAGCGATTGGGGCGACCCGCGCGAGTTCAGCATAGGCGACATCGCCACGGGAGAGTGCGCCGGCGCAGTGGTTCCGGCGGTGGAGTTCCAGTTGGCCGCCTGCGAGCGCGAGGCCTTCGAAGCGCAATTGAAACTGGAGAAGGCCGAGATAGAGGCCGCAGCCAGGCAGGCGTACGAATCCATGCTTCACGGCGCCGCCGCGCTGCTTCGGCACAGGGATCTCCCCTTCGGCGGCTCGCCGGACGAGATTGTCGGGGCGTTTCGCACGGAGCTGGTAGATACGCGCATGTTTTGGGATCGCTTCCGCGGCGGCGCGCTGAGCAACTACTTCTTCAAAGCGCACGAGAACACGGCCGGCGTCCATACGGAGGAAGCCGCCCGTCAGCTTATCGAGGAGGCGCAGCTTTTCATCGAGGCGTGCCACGCCTGCTATCTCGGCATGGCGGCCGCGCCCGAGCTTCGCTCGGGTTGACAGGCGGAAGCGCCTGTCCCACTCTGCTTGAGCTTCGGGTGGGGCAGGCGCTTCCGCCTGCCAACAGCGTCGTTTAAAGGCCCTCTATGCCGCGGCAAGTGAACGCAAGGGCGTATCCGAGCCGGGCCCAGAGGGCGCCCCGTCAGGGAACGGTTGGCCCATGATACAGCACGTGAATGTAAAGATATTCGCCGATCCGAGCCGGGCCCAGGGGGCGCCCCGTCAGGGAGTGGTTGTTTCGGAACAGGTCCTCGCCGCCGCCCCAGCCGTGTTCCAACGCTGGATTCGCGAGAGCGTTGTCGAAGAGCTGTTGATCGACGTGGCCGATTATCGCCACGTGCCCGCCGGGCCGGGCGTGGTCCTGGTGGGCCATGAAGCCAACTACAGCCTCGATAATGGCGCCAGCCGCCTGGGCCTTCTTTACAACCGCAAGGCCCCCATCGAAGCCGGCGCGGCGGAAAACATCGCGCAGGCTCTGCGCGCCGCGCTGGCGGCGTGCCGCCGTCTGGAAGAAGAGCCCGAGTTCGAAGGCAAGCTCCGCTTCGGGCGCGACATCGAAATCATTATCAACGACCGTGCCCTGGCGCCGAACACGGACGATGCCTTCGCTTCGCTCGAGCCCGCCATCGAGAGCGCCCTCCAGGCGGTCTACGGCGCGGTCGAGTTCCACCTCGAGCGGCTGGGCGCCGCGCGCGAGCGCTTGCGCATCGCCGTGCATGCGCCTCGGGAGCAATGACGATGGCCTGGAACTTTCCCGTTTGTCTCAACCTCGAAGGCCGCCGGTGCCTGGTAATTGGAAGCGGATGGTCCACGCCCGATAAGGTGCGCGGTCTTCTGAGCGCCGGCGCCCAGGTGACCGTGCTGGCGCCGGAGGCCCACCAGGAAATCCAAACGCTCGCGGCGAGCGGCGCCATTCGTTGGAAGCGGCGCGAGTACCGAACGGGAGACTTGTCGGGGTTCTTCCTGGCCGTTGCGACTCACGAGGACAAGTCCCGCAACGAAGCGCCGTGGCGCGAGTCCATGGCCCGCAACATGCTCTTCAACGCCGTGGACGATCCGCCGCGATACGGGTTCACTTATCCGGCCATCCATCGTCAGGGCGATATCACCGTCGCCGTCTCCACCAACGGCAAGTGCCCGGCGCTGGGAGTGAGGCTGCGCCGGAAAATCGAGCGCGATGTGGGGCCCGAGTACGCAGTCATGGCGCAAATGCTGGGCGAACTTCGCGCGGAAATCGCGGCCCGCGTCCCCGATTTCGGACGCCGCAAAGAACTGTGGGGCCGGCTGGTGGATTCTGATTGCCTGGAGCGCATCCGCGGTGGGGATGCGGAAGGCGCGCGCGCCGAGTTGCGAAACCTGATCGAGGCGTTGGCAGGCGCAAGCGCCTGCCCCACCCTGGTGGGACACGCGCTTCCGCCTGTCGACCCGAGCGAAGCTCGGGCCGCGGCAGAGTAAGGTCTAGTAGGAGAGATGCATGTCTGTTTTCGATCTCAGTCCGGAATCGCAGGAATCGCTGGCCGCCGCCGAGCTGATCCGGCTGGCGCTCGAGGCCGGAGCGGCCTGCTTCACATGCAGTTTCCAGGCCGAGGATATGGTGGTGCTCGATCACCTGCGGCGTCTCGCGCCGCGCATTCCGGTCCTGTTCCTCGAGACCGGATACCACTTTGCCGAAACCCTCGCTTACCGCGACCGTATGGCCCAACAGTGGAACCTGAACGTGGTAAATCTCTCGGCGGATTTGACCGTAGCCCGGCAGGAGGCCCAATTCGGCATCCTGAACCAGACCGATCCGGCGCGCTGCTGCCAACTGCGCAAAGTGGAGCCGCTCATGCGGGGCCTTGCGCCCTACGAAGTGTGGTTCACGGGGTTGCGGCGCGAACAGTCTCCCACGCGCGCCAATCTTCGCAAGATCGAGCGCCATCTTCTGCCCGACGGCAAGCCCCTGTGGAAGCTCAGCCCCATCGCGGATTGGATTTGGGAAGACGTGACCGGCTACCTGGACGCGCATGACATCGAGGCCCTGCCGCTGTACGAAAAGGGATACACGAGCGTCGGCTGCGAGCCCTGCACCTCGCTGCCGCTGGACGCCGCCAACCCGCGCTCCGGCCGCTGGGGTGGGCGCAAGCTGGAATGCGGGATTCACACGTTCACCGGCGTTGGTTTGACGGATGGCTGAAATGGGAAAAGTGTACATTGTCGGCGCGGGTCCGGGCGATCCCGATCTGCTGACCGTGAAGGCCTGGCGGCTGATCCAACAGGCTGACGTAGTGGTATATGACCGCCTGGTAAGCCCCGAGGTTCTGGAACTGATCCGCCCCGGGGCCGAGCGCATTTACGCCGGGAAACACGAGGGCGAGCAGAGCCAGGCTCAGGAGCGGATTCTGAAGCTGCTGCTGGAGTACGGCCGGCGGCCGAAGCGGGTGGTCCGCCTCAAGGGCGGCGATCCCATGGTCTTCGGACGCGGGGCCGAAGAGTGGGCCTTTCTGGCCGCGCACGGAATCGAAACCGAAATCGTGCCCGGCGTCTCCTCCGCCGTCGCGGTTCCCGCCCTGGCGGGAATCCCGTTGACCTTCCGCGGCGTGGCGGCGAGTTTTGCCGTGGCCACGGGCCATTGCCGGGAGGGCCAACTCACCGACTGGACGCGCTACGCGGCCGTGGACACGTTAGTAATCCTGATGGGCGTGGAGAACCGCGCCTCCATCGCCGCGCAACTCATGGCCGCCGGCCGCCCGCCAGCCACGCCGGCAGCCTTCATCGAAAACGGCTCGACGCCGCGCGAGCGCATCGTTACTGCGACGTTGCGCGACGTGGCGGAAGGCCGGGTCGAGGTCCAGCCGCCGGCTGTGTTCGTGGTAGGCGAAGTAGTAAGTATCCGCCAGCAACTCGCGCCGGGGGCCGGCCTGGAAAGCGTCAGCGGCACGAAACTGCCCGGTTCCAGCGGCCTTCGGGTAGCCTTAACAGAAATTGAGAGGCGGGGATTTATGAGCGTGGAATACTCGCCCGCCGACGTCGTACCACGCCGCCTGAAAGCCTGGCCCAACAGACGCTAGAATTGAATCATCCCCATGCCCACGGAGGCCCGAACAAGCGGCGCGCGGAAATTCTTTTCACGTCATGGCGCGCTCTCCAAGTGGCATCCGAACTACGAGTTCCGGCCGGGGCAACTGGAAATGGCCGAGGCCATAGAGGCGGCGCTGGCCCAGAAGCAACGCCTCATCGTCGAGGCTGGGACCGGAACCGGGAAAACGCTCGCCTACCTTGTGCCGGCGCTGCTTTCCGGCCAGCGGATCGTGGTTTCCACGGGGACCAAGAACCTGCAGGAGCAGCTCTTCTTCAAAGACGTACCGTTCCTGCAGCAGCACTTTCCCCGCCCGCTGCGCGTGTGCTACATGAAGGGGCGCGGCAACTACGCCTGCCGGCAGAAGATCTATGACGCCGAAAAAGAGCCGATGCTGGCGGGGTTGGAGGAACTCTCGGATTTTCAGAGGATTCGCGAGTGGGAAAAAACCACCGCAATCGGCGACCGCGCCGAGATCAAACTTCTGCCGGAATCGAGTACCGTCTGGGCCAAGCTCGACGCGCGAAGCGAGATGTGCTCCGGCGCGAAGTGCAAGAACTTCGAACGCTGCTTCATCACCTTGATGCACCAGCGGGCGGCGGAGAGCGACATCGTCATCGTAAACCACCACCTCTTTTTCGCCGATCTTTCTCTCAAAGACGACAACTACGAAGGCGGAATCCTCCCCGAGTATCACGCCGTGGTCTTCGACGAGGCGCACGAAATCGAAGACGTGGCGGGCCAATATTTCGGCGTCTCGGTGAGCAACTACCAGCTTCAGGAACTGCGGCGCGATACCGCCGCGGTGGGGCGCCTCAAGAAATTCGGATCCCCCGAATTGGACCGCATTCTCGCTCGCCTGGACGAACTGACCATTCGTTTTTTTGGCCTCTTCGGAGAAGGCGACCGGCGCGCCGCGTTCCACGGCCGGCCCGCGTTCGTGGAGGAGAACGAAGAGATCTACGCCGGCCTGCTGGCCGCCTTCGATCTCATAGGTTCGCACCTCAAGCTGCTCCAGAACCCGCCCGACGAGGTCGGCCCGCTCCAGCGGCGCACGGAGGAGATAGGCCACCGGCTGCGGTTCACCATGGAATCCGACGAAGAAGAGTACGTGTACTGGGTGGAGAAGCGGGGGCGCGGCTGCTTCATTCAGGCCACGCCCATCAACGTGGCCGGCATCCTTACCGAGCGCTTGTTCGACCAGGTGGATACGGTGGTTCTCACCTCGGCGACGCTGGCCGTGGCGGGGAGCTTCGACTTCGTCAAGCAGCGGCTGGGAGCCGAAGGCGCCCGCACGCTGATTGTGCCGGGGCATTTCGACTACGCCAAACAGACCCTGCTCTACGTGCCGCAGAGCCTGCCGGAGCCGCGCAGCCCGGCGTTTCCAAAGATGGCGGCGGCGGAAGTCCTGCGCATTCTGAGACACAGCCGCGGCCGGGCGTTTGTGCTCTTCACCAGCTATCAACAGATGCGCGCGATCCACGACATCGTTTCCTTTGAGATCGAGTACCCCACCCTGCTGCAGGGAACGCGGCCCCGCAGCGCGCTGCTCGAGGAGTTTCGCGCCACGCCGCATTGCGTGCTGTTCGCCACATCCTCGTTCTGGCAGGGCGTGGACGTGCCGGGCGAGCAGTTGAGCTGCGTTATCATAGACAAACTGCCGTTCGCGGTGCCCAACGACCCGGTGGTGGCCGCGCGGATCGAATGCATCCGCAACGCGGGGGGAAATCCGTTTTACGACTACCAGATTCCCCAGGCGGCTATCGCGCTGAAGCAGGGCTTCGGGCGGCTGATCCGCAGCCGGTCCGATCGGGGCGTGCTGGTTCTGCTGGATAATCGCGTTACTAAGCAGCGGTACGGCCAGGTGTTCCTGGACAGCCTGCCGGACTATAGGATGACCACCGAAGCGCGGGACGTGGAGGCGTTTTTCGATGTTTGAAGTGACCATTGAGGAGACTTTCGCCGCCGGCCACGCCCTGCGGAACTATCGCGGCAAATGCGAAAACGTGCATGGCCACAACTATCGCTGCGAGGTGGCTCTGCAAGGGGAGCAGTTGGACCCTATCGGCCTGCTGGTGGATTTCGTGGAGCTGAAAAGGGTGGTCCACGCGGTGCTAGACCGCATGGATCACCAGTGGCTGAACGATTTCCCGCCCTTCGACAAGATCAATCCGTCGGCCGAGAACATGGCGAAGTACATCTACGACGAGATCGCCGGGGAGCTGAAAAGCAGGGACGGGGTGCGCGTGGCCTGGGTGCGCTTGTGGGAGACGGATACGGCTAGCGCGAGGTACTGGGTGGGGGAGTAGCGAGCGGCATGCTCGATTCCGGCGGACTCCAAGACGGGGTCGAGGTCGAGATTCGTGCCCGCCATTTCCTCGGCGTAGGCGGCGATCGCCTGGCGCATGGCCTCGCGCGCCAGGGCTGTTGCAGGGACCTGGTACCCGTTAGGCCTCCCTCCTGAGGCGGCTGTAGGTCTGCTCCGGCAACGGCTGATGGCATCGGGCGAGACGCGAAGGGGCGGCTCTTGCACTGCGCCACGCCAGTGGCCGTGCTGGGGCGCGTTCTTGGCCGTGAATTCCGCGCGAACCAGAGTGAGGCGCCAGTACGCGGACGGGCGGGGCCGGGCGAGACGCTTCCGTGGGGCGGCTTGCGTCCAACTGGCGCGGCTCCCGGAGTCCGGTTCGGGCGACAAAATGGTAGCGATGCAACGGCGCAACAATCTGGAGGAGGCCTTGGCCCCCAAAACGCTTATCTTCGGCTTGACCGTTCAAAACATCCCCACCATGAACCTACGGTTCCAGTACGCACACGATAGAGAGATCGTTTTTGCCGAAAGCCTCGCTGAAAGGTTGCACGCGTGGAAGTTCGGACAGGGAGATGTGACTGTCACCTATGCGGACCCGGGCTCGTATTTTACGACCTTGCTTCGAACAACTATCGTCGGCATCGAGTGCACCCTCCAGAACTCGACCGTAGAAGAGTTGCTCTTCAGCAATCGTCTAACCGAAGAGCTCAGGCACGCTATTCGCCACCCAAACACCTTGGCGAGATCCATGGCTGATGCCCACTACAACAAGATCCCCTACTATGCGAACGCGAACGCCCCGTTGAAATCGTACGACACCGGTTTGTGGAATATGGTCCAGCGTTTCTATCGCGAGATTCGAAACCCCATTTTTCACGGGTTTCAATTGGCGGACGTCAAGCCGGAACCTCTCCTCAGTACGTTCCGCATGTTCGACGAAATCTTCAAGTGGATTGACTCGTGGGCGGACCCCCACCGGGTTCGCAAAATCTTGGCCTCAGCTACATTCCGACCATTGAAGCCTTGAGCGCGTCTCCTGGCTATCGTTGATGCTCCGAAATCCTCCGATCTTCAGGCCGCCCCTCGGTCCTGCAAATCTGGACCGCCGAGGCGGAAGTGAAGGGTAGCGTGCTGCCAGCTGACGGGCTGTCCCCAACCCGTCGAAGTGCGCTGTTGCCGTCAAGTTCCCCGGAAGCGGCGTCCAAGGACCTGTGGGCCGTGAAGAGCCGCGGCCACGTTTCCACCTCAGTAATCCCTGTAAGACGCTGAACTCAGGATAGCGGCGGCAATCCAAAGTCGTTCGGAATCCGAATGGAGCTACCTCGGTCTTGGGGGCTCCACTCCGCGCCTTTCGTTCCAAACAGCTCCCGGATCAGATCAGACTCGATCGCATCTCGCACAAAACCATCTGACAGTCCGGATTCCGTCGCGATGTCGCCTACCGTTGCATAATTTGCATGGGCACGCCCCTTCACCTTCGCCTTCAATACAGAGCAAAGCGTTCCCACTTTGCCTCTCATTTCATCAGTACCGAACTCGCCCAGCAGCTTCAAGCCTAAGATCCATCCGCGCCCGGACAACGTGTAAGACCACCGACTGTTCGTTTGCCTGACAAGTGACCGGCTCTTGAGCTCATCCCAGGTTGTCCCCAGGATTCGCTCGTCAACGTCGTAACGCTCATCAAGGAGAACACCCATGAAGCACTGGCCGTGAAGACTACCCATCAGCAGTCGTATGGCCTCTTCCAGGTTTTGGAGTCGCGCGTCTTTCGACAAACTCATGACGGTTTCCAAGCAAAAGTCAATCCGTGACATAATTTAGCACTGTGATGCCACCCAAGTCGACCCGCTCCAAGGTGTTCACACAAGGCGGGGTTGACCTGCCGTCACAAATCCGAACTGGTCCGCCAAAACGGCGTTCTGAGGGCCCGCGGCCAGTGCGATCGGATGGTCGCCCACTCGGACATTGGCCCCAAAAGCGGTCCTGGGGAGTCCCCGTCACGTCAACCGGCTTCAGTGGGCGGCGCCCGAGCTTCGCTCGGGTTGACAGGCGGAAGCGCCTGTCCCACATCGGAGAGTGGGGTGTGAGATATGCAGGCTAGTAAGGGACGGGCGTCGACAGGCGAGACGCCGCCGTAGCGCGCCCCGGCGCGGCTATTGCCCGGCTCGGACTTCGTTCAAGAGATTGGGGACGCGTTCGTGGTTGCGATAGGCTATTCGCCCATTCGCGCCGCCGGCCCCCTTACTCGATGGCTGGCCCGAAGTACCCCTGCGCCAGCGCCGGCTCGGCGTCCAGCGCCCTTGTCCAGCATGCGCGGGCTTCGTCCGATTTGCCGAGCGCTTCGAGAATCCGCCCCAGGTTGAGCAACGCCTCGGGCATTTCGGGGTTCTGCGCCAGCGCGTCGCGATAGAGGCGCACGGCCTTCTCGTTCTGCCCGGCCTTTTCGTACATCAGAGCGGCGTTGTAGAGCACTTCCGGGGAGCGCTCGCCCAGGTCGATCAGCCGCACATGAAACTCGAGCGCGGCATCCAGGTCGCCGGCCTGCGCGGCCAGCGAAGCGAGCCCGCGCAAGGCGTCGAGCGACTTCGGATCGGCTTCGAGGAGCTTCTCGTAGAGGCGTTCGGCGCGCGCGCGGTCGCCCAATCCGGCATAGGCCAGCGCCAGGTTGGCGAAGGCTTCGGGCCATTGCGGGCGGTATTTCAGGCAGCCTTCCAGGGCGTCGGCTGCGGCGCGGTAATCGCTGCGTTGCAGCCGCAGATAGCCCAGCCGAAAGCGCGCTTCTTCTTCCTTGGGAGCTTTCTCCAGAACCTGGGCATACCAGCGCTCGGCTTCCTCCAACTGCCCGGAGCGCTCCAGTAGCAGAGCCATGTTCCAGAGTGGCGGCAGGGAGCCCGGGTCGGCTTGGGCCGCACGCTCGTAAGCCGCGCGGGCACCGGCCGCGTCGCCCATCTGCTCGCGGACTATGCCCAGATTCGTGTGCGCCTCGCAGGATTGCGGCCGCACCTTCAGGGCATCCAAATAAGCTTCCGCGGCCTGGTCCCACCGGCCGGCTTTCTGATGCGCCAGCGCCAGGTTGAACCAGGCTTCGAAATGGCCTGGCACGGCGGAGACCAGCAGGTTGCAGAACTTCGCCGAAAGGGCATGGTCTCCGGCCGCGCAGGCCCAGGCCGCCAGCCCCTCCAGGGCCACTGTCGAATCCGGCTTCAGGTCCAGCAGCCGCTCCGAGTACTCCCTGACCATGTCGAAGTCCTGCTTCTGCATCCCGATCAGCACCAGGTTGGAGAGCGGTTCCTCGGATTCCGGGTCACGCTGCAAAATGAGGTTGTAGAGCTTGGCCGCTTCGTCAAGCTGGCCCAGGGACTGCAGGGCCGCCGCCTTACCGAAGAGCCCGTCCTCGTGATCGGGCGCCAATTCCAGGCAGCGCTCGAATCCGCGCAGTGCGCTCTGGGGGTCTTCCAGCCGCAAATAACACAGCGCCAGGCCCAGGCGCGCCTCCAGGCTCGTGGCGTCGAGCGTGCTGGCCTTGTGGAAGGCCTCGGCCGCCTGGTCCCAGGCGCTGCTGCGCTCCAGGCACACCGCCAGGTTCAACCAGCCCATGGCGAACTGCGGCTTGATCCGCAGCAGGGCGCGGTAGCTCTTGGCGGCGCCCTCGAAGCGTCCCAGCTCGAACTCGATATGGCCCATGGCGCGGAATATCTCGGGGGAAGCCTGGCCGCCCGCCGCGGCCCGCTGCAACTGTTCGAGCGCTTCCTCGCGCTTCCCGGAAAGGTGCAGCGCCACCGCGCGGGCCAGTGTTCCGGGTCCGGGCGGGGCGCCCTTCTCGGGCGCCTCCGATTCATTTATGCGAAGATTCTGTACCGTGCTGGTCATGATATCCGAGCCTCCCTGCCGAGCCCTTTTCGAAAAACAAGGCCGACCCATTCCACCGGCGCCGGGGCGTCCGGCGATCCCGTAAATCCCATCTCTCCGTACGCCATGCGGGAGCCGCCCAGCCCCGCCGCGGCAACCCGCGAGGGACCGAGCAGTGGAACCGTCCGCGTTGCAGCCGCAAGGCCGTTCGCCGCCGGCGGCCCTGCCCGCCCGGCAGCCATGAGGGAGCGTCCCGCCGCGCCTGACGGCGGCTGGCGGAAGGCCACCCGGGCCGAGACGCGAAAGGCATTCCCCATGCTCGCCGCCGGCGCGACTTTCCTGAGCTTGCCATCCCGGCCTCCCAGAGCCGTCTGGTACACTACCGCCGGCTTCGCCGCCCAGGCCGTTCCCACCGGCCTGACGGCAGTCGAGAGCTTCATCCCGAATGCCCGCGGCTCGCCGCTCGATCCGGCCGAGGCGTGCCGAAGCTGGGCCATCCCCGCTTTCGGAAGACGACCTCCGAAATTCCACGAAACCCTTCGCTCCAGAGCCGCCGGCCGCCCGGCGGCCGATAGCATCACCGAAGGCGCTTCCAGAAAACCGCGCGGCGCCGCTTTGGCGTTTCCCGGCGCAGCAGCCGCGAAAAGCGCCTTGGGGTTCTCCCGCCGCCTGGCCAGGGTGGAAACCTTGTTGGCCTCGGTCAGGCAGTCCATGCCGCGGCGAAGACGGTACTGATTGCGGTGCTCGCGGGAGCAGAAGTCCCCGCCTGCCCCCACCCGGATTCGTCCCAGGGGCCGCCCGCATAACATGCAGTTCTTCGCGTTCATTATGCCAAGCAGTATAGACCGAGCAGTACGGAATTAAAAGATAAATAGTGGTAACGGCGCTTCTGTTCTGAAGAGTTAACTAACTATGTTATCTATAGTTAACAACTGTTGAGATGTCGCCTAATCGCGCTGCTAATTTTGGTTAGTACAAAGCGAAATTGGTTACCAATGCCGCAGAAGTTCAAGTACAATCGTCCTGGAACTGGTTGAGCGATGTCAGCCAGCCGCGGAGGTATCCGATGAGTGAGGCGTCCTGTCTCGCGCAGCGTCCCGATCCCAGTCCCGCTGCTTCGCCGTATTATCTTTGGGAGGCGCCGGGCAAGCCAGTCTCGGTGCGAATCTCGCATCAGGTTGTCGACCGGCTCGATCGCGCGGCCGTCGAGACTTTCCGTTCCATCAGCTCGCGCGGCTCGGAAATTGGCGGACTGCTCCTCGGCAACGTCCTTCCCGGAACGCCCGCCGTGGTCTCGATTGACGACTACGAGTTGATTTCGTGCGACTACAGCCGCGGTCCCCTGTTCCACCTTTCCGATGCCGACGAAGGGAACCTGCAGACGGCCCTGGCGCGCTGCCACAAGGATGGAGTACAGGTAGTCGGCTTCTTCCGGAGTCAAACCCGCAAGGGTCTGGCCCTGGACACCGAAGACCTCGCGCTCATGGAATCGCATTTTCGGGATCCGCAAGCCGTGGCCCTGCTGGTGCGCCCCTTCGCCACCAAGCCCAGCATGGGAGGCATCTTCATCCGCGAGAACGGCCAAGCCCCCGGCGAGGCGAGCTGCCTCGAGTTCCCGTTCCAATCCGCGCTGCTGCCGGCCTCGCTGGTGGTTCCTCAGGGCCCGTCGTCCGCGCCCAAAGCGGTGGCGCCCGATGCGCCCCCGCCGCCGGCCAAGCCCGCGCGCGGCCAAGTGGTGCCCATGACCTCGCGCCTGAGGGTCGCTCTGCCCGCTCCGCCCGCTCCCCAGCCGCCTATCCCCGAAGCTCCGCCGCCGGCGCCGGCGGCGACTGTGGAAGAGGCGCGGCCCGCGGCCCCCGAAGCCCCCGTGCGCGCGGAGCCGGCTGAGGAACCCGCCCAGGAGGAGGCTGCGTCGAATAGCGCCACGCCCTCCGCGCCGCGGCGCAAGCGAGTGCCCTGGTTTTGGGGAGCCGTAGCCGCGGCCCTGCTGGCCTGCTCGGGCATGCTCGTCCTCTACCCCGGCGTGCTGCACCATCGCAGCGGCCGCCCCACCATCCCGCTCACGCTCCGCGTGGAACACAGCGCCGGAGATCTTTTGCTCACCTGGAATCGCGATTCCGACGCCATTCGAAACGCCCGCAAAGGGGTCCTGACCATCATTGACGGCGACCGCAGTGAGAATACCCCGATAGATCCGCAAGTCGGCAGCATTATGTACACCCCGGTGACGGCCGACGTGAGCTTCCACCTGGAGGTCACCGGCGCGGATAATTCCAAAACGACCTCCGAATCCGTTCGGGTGCTGCGCACACGCCCCTCGCCCATGCCGGCGGAAACCGCCAAGTCGGTCCCGGCGGGCAAGGCCGGCGCTGCGCCGTCCAACCCCAGCCCGTCGCCGACCGCCGCTGCCGCTGCCGGGGCTGGCGATGCCCCAGAGGCGGAGCCCGATCCCGCTCCCACCAAGCTCGCTACCGGGTCCCGGCCGTTCCAGGCCGCCTCTCTGGCGCAACGCCTGCGCCCGGCGCTCGCATCCGATATGCCGGATGCCCCCGGCCTAGGCGCGAGTCCGGTTCAGACCGCTCCCGCCTCCGTCAACTTCGGCGCCGTCGTACCCGCCCGGACCGCCATGCCCGCTCCGGCTCCCGCCGAGACCCGCGCGCCCGCTCCGGTGCGGTCCAGTCAACTCCGTCCTCCCGAGCTGGTGTCCCGCAAGGCCCCCGAGTACCCCGCCATCGCCATGCGCACCCGCGCCTCCGGCGAGGTGAAGGTCGAGGCCGTAATCGGAGTAGATGGAAGAATCAAGAGCGCCAGAGCCGTGTCCGGGCCCACCTTGCTGCAACGCGCCGCCACCGATGCCGTCCGCCAGTGGGTCTACAAGCCCGCCGTGCTCGACGGCGTCCCCGTGGAATCGCAGACCGATATCGTCCTCACCTTCAACCCCAGGTAGAGGCGTGAAAACTCGCCGGCCCGATCCGGGGTCACCCCGGCAGCCGCGGGTAGCCCATGCAGCCCGGCCCGTCGCCGCGGTTCTCCAACCTCGGCGCGGCGCGCCCCGCCCGTAGCGCGTGGTTCTCCTCTTCCAGGCGCTGGACCTTCCGCAACGCCCGCCCCAACTCGATCTGCGTCTTCAGAATCGCCGCCAGGCGCGCATTGTCCCAAGGTTTCTGAATGAAGTCCCGCGCCCCACGCCGCATGGCCTCTATAGCTAGTTCCACCGAGCCCCAGGCGGTCATGACTACTACCGGAAGAGTCGCATCGCAGGCAGTTACCCGGCTCAACAGGTCTCGCCCCTCCTCGCCCGGCGTGGTATCCCGCGCGAAATTCAGATCCATGAGCACGACATCGAATTGGCGCGATTCCACGGCTTCGATCACACCCGCCGGCGACGTCACGGCTTCCGAATGGTAGCCTTCGGCCTTCACCAGGAAGCCTAGCGCTTCGAGGACATCCGTCTGATCGTCGGCTATCAGGATCGAGGGCATGGGGACTTCCGATGCTTTCATTTTGTGCTCCACCGGGCACTCCGGTGGCCATAAGCCAAACAGTTGATGCGCAATGTCTGAACACACATTAGCACCAACCGAGTGTCCGGAAATGGGACCGAGCGAACCCGCCGCGGCGCGTCCCGGCCGTTTCGTGTACACTCACAGCATGTTCGAACGCTACACGGAGAAGGCGCGGCGCATCATCTTCTTTGCCCACTATGAGGCCGCGCATCTCGGTTCCCGGGAAGTCGAGGCGACGCACTTGCTTCTGGGGACCCTGCGCGGAGCCGGGGACCTCATGCTCGAACTGGCGGCCGGCGAGCCCGAACGCCTGGCTCAACTGAAAGCCGCGGCCGGGAACTGTCAGACACAGCCGCAGAAGAAGATCGTGACGAGCGTGGACTTGCCTCTAAGCCACCAATCCGAACACATCCTCGCATATGCAGCCGAGGAGGCCGAGCGGCTTATGCATAAGCACATCAGCCCGGAGCACCTTGTATTGGGCATATTGAGGGAAACCGGGCCGGCGAACGACATTCTTGTGGCCCACGGAATCACGCTCGAAGCCACGCGCCAGGTAGCGCGGGAGCGAGATGCACGGCAGTGGCTTTCACCGCCGCCGAGACCGCGTAGCCCGGCTTGAGATCCAACTCCGCGGCGGACCTCGCTGTGATGGCTGCCGTCAGCGGGAAACCGCAGTCCAGATCCACGCGCGCCAGCGGTCCTTCCAGGCTGACCGAGCGAACGCGCGCGTTCATATGGTTGCGGACGCTCGAAGGCGGCCCCGCGTCGCGCGAAAGGGCCACGTCCTCGGCGCGGATGCAGGCCCACACCAGGGGGCCGGGGCGGGCTGCGTCGCTATCCAGGCATTGGAGTTGCGCGGTCCCAACCTGCAACGTCAGCAGACCGCCATCGCGGCCGGCGATCTCCGCCGCCAGGATGTTCTCGACACCCACGCACTCGGCCACCTCCGCGTCGGCCGGGCGGCGGAATACCTCCGGCGCCGGACCGGCCTGGCGTATGCGCCCGTTGAGAACCACCGCCATCCAGTCGCCCAGGGTCACGGCCTCCATGCGGTCGTGGGTCACCACAATGCTAGGCACGCCGCCCGCGACCAGCGCCTGCCGCAGTTCCCGGCGCGCACGCAGGCGGGTGGCCGCGTCGAGCGCCGAGAGCGGCTCATCGAGCAGCAGGAGCGCCGGCTGCGCCGCCAGGGCGCGGGCCAGGGCTACGCGCTGCTGCTGGCCGCTCGAAATGTGGCGCGGGTAGCGGCGGGCGAGGTCCGCGATGCCGAACGCCCCCAGGAACTTCGCGCCGGCCCCCTTGGGCGCGGCGTACTCCACGTTGCTTTCCACGGTGAGATGCGGGAACAGGGCGTAGTCCTGGAAAAGGAAGCCGGCGCGGCGCTCCTGCGGCGTCCGGTGCACGCCGCGCGCGGAATCGAACCAGACGCGCCCGCGAAATACGATCTCGCCGGAGTCCGGTTCCTCGAGCCCGGCGAGGAGGCGCAGCAAGGTGGTCTTGCCGGCGCCGGAAGGACCGTAGAGCACCGTGACCGGCGATTCGGCTAGCGGCGCGCGCAGTTCGGCGTCCACTTCGAAACCGGAAGGCAGCCGCTTCCGGCAGCGGCAGATCAGCTCATCGTCCATAGCGACCAGAACCGCCGCTGGAAAGCGTATGTCAGCGCCAGGGCGGTGAAAGAGACGGCCAGCAGAAACAGCGAGGTTTGCGCCGCGGCGGCGTAATCGAGCGCCTCGACGCGGTCGTAGATGGAAATGGAAACCGTGCGCGTAACGCCCGCGATGTTGCCGCCCACCATGAGCACCACCCCGAACTCGCCCAAGGTGTGCGCGAAGCTCAGCACGGCGCCGGTGGCGATGCCCGGCCGCGCGAGCGGAACCACGATGCGGCGAAACGTTGCGGCCCGCGAGACGCCCAGGCACCAGGACGCTTCGAGAAGCTTGCGGTCCACGGAGGCGAACGCGGCGGCGATCGGCTGCACGGTGAACGGCAGGCTGTAGAGCACCGAAGCCAGCAGCAGGCCCTGGAACGAGAAGGGCAACATGCCGCCCGTCAGCTTGCCATAGAGCGCGCCCACCGGGCTGCGTGGGCCGATGGCCAGCAATACGTAAAACCCGAGCACCGTGGGCGGCAATACCAGAGGCAGCGCCACCACGCTTTCGACAAGAAATTTCCAGCGGCGCCGCGAGAACGCCAGCCAGTAGGCCAGCGGCGCGCCCAACGCCAGCAGAATCGCGGTGGTCGCCGAGGCCAGCTTGACGCTCAGCCAGATGGCCTGCCAATCCATCAGCGTCCCTCCGGAGCCGAGAACCCGCAGCGCTGCAGAATGCCGCGCCCTTGCGGGCCCGTCAGGAACGCGCGGAAATCGCGCGCATCCTGCGAGTCCTTCAGCAGGATGCCGCCCTGTTCGATGGGCGGATAGGCATTGAGCGGGATCTCCCAGTAGCGGCCTTTGCCCTGCGCGGAAGGCGCCACGGCGAGGGACAGCGCCACGATTCCGGCGTCCGCGGCCCCGCTCTCGACGAAGCTGAAAGTCTGCGCGACATTTTCGCCGAGCACCAGTTTCTCAGCCAGCGCGTCGTACACGCCCAGCGAGCGCATGGCGGCCTGCGCGGCGACGCCGTAAGGCGCGTGTTCGGGATTGGCGATAGCCAGACGCCGCACGGAATCATCGTGCAGAACGGTGGCCGGATCGAGCCGCGACGCCGCTGGAACCCACACCACGATGCGTCCGGTGGCGTAGGAGAAGAGCGAGTCGGCTACTCCGATGCGCTCCTCGGACAGCCGGCGCGGATAATTCCCGTCGGCCGAGAGGAAGACATCGAACGGCGCCCCGTTGCGGATTTGGGCGTAGAAGTTCCCCGAAGAACCGAACGTGGCCCGGACGCCGGCGCCCGGATGCGCCCGAGCGAACACGGCGGAGATCTCCCCCATGGCGAAACTCAGGTCGGCCGCCGCCGCCACCGCCAGCGTGCGAGGCTGAGCCGGCGGCCGCGCGCAGCCGGCGAAGAGGAGCAACGAGATAGCCGTGAGAACCCGTGGGCGGACCATGCTTCATTGTAGACAGGGATATGCCGGGCCGCGCCGCCGAACCGTGGGTGGGACAGACCATCGTTTTTCGTGGTCTGTCGGGATAGGCCTTCGGCCCGCGAAAAGCCATAAAAATCCGAGCAGTGGGCAGGCGGAACCGCCTGCCCCACCGGGCCTTTGCCTGCGCTGGTGGGGCAGGCGGTTTCGCCTGCCCGCCTTGGGTCTCAGGTGCTTTTTCGAACCTGTCGCACCTCGCCAGCCGGAGCCAGAGCCGCAGTGCGCTCCCGGAAACCGACGCGCGCAAACGATCTGCTAAAATAAAAGCGCATTCCGTCCGGCGTGCCCCTATGCGGTGAGGTGCGAGAGCGGTTGAATCGGGCGGTCTCGAAAACCGTTGAACCTTTGCGGGTTCCGTGGGTTCGAATCCCACCCTCACCGCCATCCTCCGTCGCGGCAACCGCAGTTGCCACGATGCATCGTAGTGAGGCACACTGATGGTATATGCCTCACTCCGCAACGACAACCAAACGCAGCCGCCGCGGCGGGGACAAGCCCGTGGTTGAGTCGCGGCACACGGTAGGACTGGCCCCCAGTCTCGCCGGTCGAGTGCAGCGATACGCCAAGTCGGTTGACACCAGCATGAGCAAGGCTATCGCGGCGCTCGTCCGCCTGGGCCTCGAAAGTCAGGAGCGCCGCAAGCGCGAGTTCTTCGAAAGATTGAAAGAAAACCTGGCCAGCGACGATCCGGAGCAGCAGGATCGATTGGTCGATGAATTCCGCGCTCTGATTCTCGGCCGCTGAAGGCATGCCCAAGATTCAGTGGGAACGGCTGCCGCGACAGAAGTGGGCTCATCTGCGCAATCGCGCGAAGGAACGGCGGGTTTCCGAAGACGACCTGTTCGAATTGGCCGAGTGGAAAGCCCAGGATCCCGACGTGCCAGACGGCGACTGGTTCAAGGATTTTGGGACCTTTAAGCTGTGCGGCAAGGGCAGGCATCCAAGTACTTTTCTACTGGCCGGACAAGCCGCGCGGGGCAAGCGGTTGTGACTACCTGGCGTTCCCGTGCGAACTCACTCAGGCCGCCCGGTGCGGCCTGATCCGGCCGGCGATGTCCTGGCCGCGGGCGTCCTGGGCCATTTCTAGATCGTAATTCGCCTGAAGGTTCATCCAGAATTGGGGCGTAGTACCGAAGTAGCGGGCCAAGCGGAGCGCGGTGTCCGCCGTGATGGCCCGCTTGCCGCGCGCGATGTCATTGACGCGGGTCACCGGCACCATCAACTCCATCGCCAGCCGATTGGCGGAAAGGCCCAGCGGCTTCAGAAAGTCCTCGCGAAGGGTCTCGCCCGGATGGATCGGTGGGATGATCTTAATTCTTCTTGCCATGACTTGCGTCCGTCAGTGATAATCCACTATCTCGACCTCAAAAGCATCGGGATCGAACTCGCGCCGGAAAACCTTCTCGGTCTCCCTGTCCCGGAACGACCGGATCACAGTCCCAGAGTACTACCGCTTCGGGTTTAACGCAACACGGCAAAGCCCGCTCCCTGTTACCCTGGTAGCAGACCTTTCCATGGGTACGCGCGGAAAGCCTGAGATCATGAGTCCGGCGGGATACTGGCCGCAGTTGCGCGCGGCCATCGAAGCCGGCGCGGATGCCGTGTATTTCGGACTGAAACACTTTACGGCGCGGGCCAAGGTCGGTTTTTCCGTCTCCGAATTGCCCGAGGTGATGGCCACCCTGCACCGGCGCGGCGTGCGCGGGTATGTGACCTTCAACACGCTGGTGTTCGACCACGAGTTGGAGGAGGCCGCGCGGGCCCTCGGCGAGATCGCCGAGGCGGGCGCGGACGCCATCATCGTACAGGATTTGGGAATCGCCAGGATGGCGCGGCGCATTGCGCCCGCACTCGATCTGCACGCCAGCACGCAAATGAGCGTGACCAGCGCCGGCGGCGTGCGCATGGCCCAGGCGTTCGGCGCCTCGCGGGTGACGCTGGCGCGCGAGCTTTCGCTCGATCAGGTGCGCGCCATTCGCGCGGCGGTGGATGGCGAGCTGGAAATCTTCGTCCACGGCGCGCTTTGCGTGGCCTATTCCGGGCAGTGTTTTTCCTCGGAGGCCTGGGGCGGCCGCAGCGCCAACCGCGGCCAGTGCGCGCAAGCCTGCCGCCTGCCCTACGAGATCCTGGTGGACGGGAGCGTGAAGCCGCTGGGCGACGCCCGCTACCTGCTTTC
>Ga0187851_10000476_pt1 | contig 41273 bp, 38 predicted proteins | sample June2016WEW_6_10_FD_132997 | JGI IMG/M metagenome (GOLD analysis project Ga0187851, IMG submission 132997) | Peatland microbial communities from SPRUCE experiment site at the Marcell Experimental Forest, Minnesota, USA - June2016WEW_6_10 | ecosystem: Environmental > Terrestrial > Soil >...
AACATTCATTTTATTACCATTAAAGATTCTTTTTCTAATTTAATTATTAGATTTATGATATAATAAACTTTAAAAAACTTAATTATCTAAAAAAAAGTTTATAGTATGAATAGATTTTTAATTAGAGACTGAAGAAGTTATTTATGTTCGTCAGTAAAGATTCTATACCATCAGTTGGAACTGGGAAGAAATAAGCATAAATCAGAAGAACAGTTAATGCGATTGTAGCTATAACTATCAGGATTTTATCTTGTTTTACTGGGTAAAACTTACTTAGAAGCATCCCCCCACCAAATAAGCCGGCTATAATTAAAAAAGCATCAGAGGATTGGGAATTCGGTTTGCTTTGAGTGCTTTGTAGGGGTGTTGTATTATCATATTTCGATCCTATAATCATTCTCTGAGTATCCGAACTTATGGGATAACAAGTTATTAAAAATAGAGTATTACCCTGATATAATGGTATTTGATATGATGCATCCACAATTGTAGTATTAGAAACTGTATATTCCACATTTCCTATACCTGGCCATTCCAGATATACATTATCACCCGATTGTAGTTCATTCAAGTTTAAAAAAGGCGAACCATGCAATGTTCTATGTCCAAAAAGTATTACAGTACCTTCACCTGGTAAGGATGATAAAGGTTCATAATACACCCCATAATCTATAGACTTATTATTTATGCTTTCATTAACCCCTATTGATGGTATAACTACGTAAGGAGTATCATTAGAGTCAGATATCGTTGCTGAGTAAGAATAATAATCCACTTCAATTAAAAGATAAAGAGAAATAATGAACATCCCTACTAATATAAATAAAGTAGGGAGTTTTATGGGGAATTTCATGTTAAAATTCTTTAACTTTACTACCTTAAGAACTTAGCGTATGCCACACCAGCACCCACCATGGCAGCTGCAAGTCCTAAAAGTCCCATTGGAATACCTGTATTCTGATTAGGAACTGTACTAGTAGTATTGTTAGTTTGATTTCCTGCTGCTGCAAATACGGATGAACCTGTTCCAAATACGGGGCCCTTATTTGGAATTGGCCATTTGTAAGTATACTTGAAAAATTCTGAATCAGATGAATCAATCGCCCCATCATATGGCCCTAACGTAACATTCCATAAAGCAACACCGGTTCCTGCTACTGAACCAGTATCTAGGAATGCTTTAGGATCACTATAGATCAAGTTAGAATCAGTTGGTATGACAGGCCCCCTTATAATTCCCGAAACAGGATAATCTGCCCCATTTACAGCTCCAAATGTAAAAGTTCCACACCATGATTCTAATTGTAAATTAGGATTTAAGGTTTGTATTTCATCAGGGTCGAACCAAGATGCACTTAAGCCCATATCTGGTATTAAAGGCCAATATGTATTATTAACAGCATTTTCGTTAGTTAAATAATATGGTATTTCTCCCATCCCACCATTTGCATGTAGGACAAATGATACTGTCTTTGTTTGTCCCGGTGCAATTTGCCAACCAAGATCTCCGGTTGTAGTTGGGCTGTTTCCAGGATTAGTGTTATCGATCATGTATTCTGCAGTCGGATTAGTACTATTAACGGTCCAGTTTATTGTACCATTAGTAATAGAGCCAGTATATACTTGACTTATTTTGAAATACTCAGGGACACTCGCAGTATTTTTTATAGTTACAGTAATGGTTGCCATAAGATCCCCAAGCCCTACATTGGAAGTATTAAAAGCTACCCATGTGGAATTATCATCTGCTGAAACAGTGCTTAATGAGTCTGCAAAAGTAAATGCACCTATAATTGCAAAAAGAGAAATTATTATTATTATTGTATTTTTACTTAAATTCATATTTTCCTCCCCCTATTTATCATTCCCCTATTTTATATCATAATTATAATCAGAAAATCATAATTCGTAATAGTCCGTATTAATTATTTATATTTATCTATTTATTTATTCATACTGTTTATTTAATTTTATGATATAAAATGGAGATTATAGGAAAATTTCCTAATAAGAAAATTCTCTAATAATCTTCTAGTTTGATAGGATCATTTATCCATATATTTGATGGAGTTCTGTTGCCATCCAAGTTGGTGCGCTTTCTGTTGGCACGACTAACTGTAATGAATTCATGTTTTGAATAACAGTCATTGCATTTTGTTGAGGTATTTCTAAAATAACCAGGTATTGTGCATTAAGGTCACCAAGATTGGAGACTCTTTCTAAATTATTTAAATTGTACCCATAGTTATCTAAGAGAGCGTTTATTGTTGTTGGATCCCATGTATTTGAAGCAGCTGCCCTTAATAGTTGATCAACATCCGTGTCTGAAGATTGAGAAGTTGAACTACTAGTTGATATCTGATTCTCAGCAATACTTTGAGCTTCAGTTAAATTAGCAGATATAGTTCCACTATCTGATTCAGATCTTAAAAGAGCTAGTACTGTCGCCCCACTAACTATAGGAGTGCTACCACTACTTTGAGTGCTACCACTACTTTGAGTGCTACCACTTTGATTAGTCTGATTGGCTGATTGTACTGCTGTTGTTCCATTAGAGTTTAAGTAGATGTCTACAGCATCTCCCACATTTATTACCCCGCCAGCTGCCTGTAATCTGGTTAATATAAGAGGTATTGCCACTGTATTTGGGGTAGTTATAACCATATTTGACAATACTGCAGCATCTGATTGACTAATTAATTGCTGAGCATCTGATACTTTCATTATAATTGTTTGTTGAGTTCCTGAATTATTATAATTAACTTGTACTCTACTGTAGTTATCTTTTAGTGTGTTAACTTGCTGATTTTGATATGCTTGCCAACTAGTAGTTGCAGGACCAATCACATCTACTGCTGAAGCTTGAGCTGGCGTCACTGCACTCTCAATTTCTGATAATAAGGTCTGTGCTTCAGGATCTGTTGCTAATGGTCCGACATAGTAAGTATTCACCAAATTAATCTGAGATTGTTTAGCATCATTCAATGTACCTTGATAAGGGGCATACACTAAGAAATAATAACCCGCTCCCACTAGTACAATTAATATAAGTCCAAAAACTAGGGCACCTACTAAAGTTCTCTGATCTTCATCAGGACCTCCACCACCAGCAGACCCGCCACCGCCACCAGGCATTCTTCTTCCAAATCCAGGTAAGATACCACCAATACCATCTGGTTTTTTATCCTCAGGAGGTTTCTGAAGAGATTTTAACCTAGCGTTTCCAGTATCTCTGGGGCGAGGTTTAGGCATTGGTCTTGGTATTTTCCTTTTAGCACCTTTGTCATCCTCATCCCCATTTGAATTAGATTTAGATTTAATTTTATTGATTTGATCTTTAGATCCATTTGATGCCTTAGAAACCATGTTTTTAATACGATCACTGACATCCATCCCTGGATCTTTATCTTTTTTACGAAGATCCAGGCCATTATTATCTTTATCATTTTTTCCCAATATTTTATCTAACATTTTTGACCACTTCTGCGAAGGTTGGCATATAAATGCATAAAAGGCACTGTTAATAGGTATAGTAATGTAAGGATGAATAAAAAGTTTGCGGGAAGATTTAAAATTACAGATGTAATGCTTTGTGGTAAACACGTTAAAATTATTAGCAAACCACTTACCAGTATTAGTTTTGTATTTTTAATTTTTGGATATTCGAAATTACTTACCATTAGGATGGATACAACCCCCATTATAGCTAATGAAAGTTCAATATTGAATATATTTGATAGATATAATGATCCAAGAATCAATGCTGTTGATGGTATAGGTAATCCTATGAATTTATCCCTACTTAAATCCAGAGATGAATTTGAAAGTACATTGAACCTTGAAAGTCTTATTATCCCACATAATACTATTAAAAGAGATACTAGTATATTAATGTATGGGATACTAAAGGATGTGGATGCTGAATACAAAAGCATTCCTGGTGCAACACCAAATGATATCACATCAGATAATGAATCAATATTTTTTCCAAATCCAACTTGATCAACTCTTTTGGTCTTGCGAGCCACCCAGCCATCTAAAAAATCCAATATAACTGCAATGAGTATAAATTTAGCTGCGAGTACTAAATCACCCCTAGATATCATAATGATAGCTAGAAATCCAAAAGAAGCATTAATCAAAGAGATTAAATCGGGTAATTTCATCTGATATTTTAAGTGCATTTCTATTAAACTCCAAATTTCATCATTAATAAAATTTAATTTTTAAAAACCTTCATCCCATCATTTTAGCAATAATGGTTTCTCCAGCTTTAGGTCTTTCTCCTTCTTGAATTATTAATCTAGAATTTTTGTAAGGAATTATCACATCAACACGTGACCCGAATCTAATCATCCCTAAGCGATCCCCCGTATGCACAATATCCCCAATTTGGACGTATTGTACAATGCGTCTAGCTACAAAACCTGCAATCTGCACCACACCAACTTTCCCATATTTTGATTCTATTAAGATTAAATTCTTTTCGTTTTCTTTATGTACATCACCTTGGGCAAGTTTAAATTTACCAGGATAGTATTGAGTTTTGATAATTTTACCAGTGATAGGAACTCGATTTACATGCACATCTAAGCCTGACATGTATGTACTAATTAAAATCCCTTTTTCATTTTTCTCTAGAATTTGACTCATTAAATGATCATCTGATTTAACTATTTTTATAATATCTATTTTACCATTAAAAAATCTTCCATCTGCAGCTGCCACTACTACTCCCTCCTCCTCTGGTGTTTTACGAGAAGGATCTCTAAAAAACTGTAATAAGAATACGATAATTAAAAATATGATTAAACTGATTAAGAAATAACCAAATAATAAAAGTAATGTTGCTAGGATAACTAATACAATTGTTATTTTTAAAATTCCTTTCACAAACATTTTTAATCACTAATTAATAGCTGAATAACATATTTACTTTGTCTTTTTTTCTCATTCAAATAAAAATTTAATTTAATTTAATTATAATAATAATAATATGGGTGAGTTATTTATGGAAATAATAATTTAAATTTAGTAATAAATAAGATCAGAAAAATATTATGAATGAGATTCGAATAGATGTTCCAATGACATCACTGCTATTTATATATGATTATAACATAAAGGATCACTTGAATAAATTATTATACTAATGAATAGAATTTTGTAATTATTAGTTATATGTGATCTATTAATTTTATACTAATCTGATCTAAATTTAATCTGATCTATTTAACTGAAAGAGTGATTAACTGATGATAGAGAATAAAATTAAGACTTTGAGGAAAGCTGCGACGGTATCCACTTCTCATGATGCGGATAAGTTATGGTGTGTTATTGCTGGTAGCGAAGAATTGATTAATAATGCAGCGTATGAGGCAATATTAGATAAAGAAAGAGTTAGAATACTGTGCAGAGAACACATAGCAAATAAAGAATCATTTATAACCCAGAAATTCGATTTTTTGTTATTATATGGTGATGTGAATAAAATAAGAGATTTAACTTCAATTAGCAAGGAACAAGGAGGCGCCTATCTAAAGATAGCTCCTTATTACACAGAGAATGAGTCAGAACTCCTCTTAGTAGTAGGTCCTGATAATCATATAAAAAAATTTATGGGTGACTGTGAAAAAAATCATCTTAAGTTTACATTCTTATTAGAAGACAAGACAACAGGATTCATAGAGACTGATATTTACTTAACAAACAAAATGCCATCAATTATACGTAAAACTATTGATCCATTATTTAAAATGACAGATATTGCTATATCTACCGTCTTAATATCTGTTGAAAATGATAAAGAAAGAATTAAAGAATTAGTCAAGCATAATAAGTTATTTGTGATAGAATTCAATAAATTTTTAGAGGAGGATTAAAATTGAGTTTTTTTGGAAAAGAAGAAGAAAATGAAAATGTTAAAAAACAAGGTCTTTCTAACACTTTAGGAATTGATTTAGGAACTCTTAACACCGTGGTAGCTAAACCATCAGGAGATAAATTTGAATTATATAAAATACCTTCAGTAGTAGCAGTTAAAAAAGAAGAACCATCATTTGTGCTTGCAGTTGGAGATGAAGCTAAAGTTATGCTTGGAAGAACACCCGAAGATATAATAGCAGTAAGACCACTGCGAATGGGAGTTATAGAAAGTATCGCTCAGGCAAAAGCTCTTTTAGTATACTCAATGGAACAAGGAGCTGGAGATGGTGTGGAGAACATTGAACGGATAGTTATTGGTATCCCTGGAGATGCCTCCGAAGTGGAAAAAAAAGCTGTAGAAGAAATAGGAGTAGAAGCTGGTGCCAAATTCGTGCTAGTTATTAGTGAAGGATTATCGGCAGCAATAGGAGCAGGATTACCTATAGCAGATGCATCAGGAACCATGATAATTGATTTAGGTGCAGGTTCTAGTGATGTTGTTGTTATATCCTTAGGTGGAATTACAGATATTGAAACTATACGAAGCGGTGGAGATGACATAGACACCAATATAGTTAAGAAAGTAAAGGAAACCTATAATGTAGAAATAGGCATACATGAAGCAGAAAAAGCCAAGATTAAAGTGGGAATGGTTCATTCTAGTACAGAAATAAAACCTACAAGTACTCAGGCAATTGGTAAATCATTGGAAACTAATAAACCCCAAAAGATAGACATAGATTCAATCATGATAGCCGATGCTGCTGAACCCATAATTATAAAGTTAATAGAAGCATTATCCCTTATACTTAAAAATATATCTCCAGAACTTATAGCTGGTGTATATAATAAAACCATAGTGGTGGGAGGAACTTCTCAACTTAAAGGACTTAAAGAAAGAATTTATGAAGAAGTCGGTATTCCAGTTGAGATTTCTGATGATCCTATGACTGTGGTGGCTAAAGGAGCAGCCATAGTAGCTGCAGAACCTAGAGCATTAGAACCAGAAGTCCGTTTAAAAGCCATGAAATAATTATTAATTTAAAATAAATCATCAAATAACTTTTTTTTTATTTTTGTTTGCAATAAAAAACATTCCCACTTACCTTAATATATTCATTACCTTAAAATTCTGCATGAAGAAAAATGAAGATAGTAGGAATAGATGAAGCCGGCAGAGGATCAGTATTAGGTCCACTAGTAGTATCAGGAGTCGCTCTTAAAGAAAGTAGAATTAAATATCTTGAAAGACTTAAATTAAAGGATTCTAAAAAGATTTCTCCAAAAAAAAGGACTATCCTCTCTAGAAAAATTAGGAAAATAACCGAATATCATATTGTTAAAATAACTGCCCACGATATAGATTTTTTAAGATCTAAAGACATAAATTTGAATCAAATAGAGAAAATAGCAATGCAAAAAATTATTGAAGACTCCAATGCAGCTATCTCTATCATAGATTGTATAGATGTAAAGCCGGAGAGATTTAAAAGCGAAATGGAAACGGTTTTCCCAGATTTAAAAGTTATATCAGAACATAATGCAGAGGATAAATATGTAGTGGTGGCTGCAGCATCCATTGTAGCCAAAGTTGAACGAGACTTGGAAATTGCGAAATTAAGGAAAACTTTCAATGACATTGGATCAGGATACCCTAGTGATCCTAAAACCATTAAATTCTTAAAAAACATCTCATACGAAGAACTACCTGATTTTGTGAGGAAATCTTGGGCAACTGTAAATAGATACCAAAAATAACATTTATATACCATATAGATTAGAAATTCCAAAATTCAATGTATAAATAATTAGATTTTTTTTATTGAGAAAAATAAATACTTTTTATTATTATAAAATTAATAAATTTTAAAAATAATGTATTAATCATGGAATGGGGGAATTAAAAAATGTATTTGGGTAGAATGTTGGCTGTAGGAAGTACAAATTATGGTAAATTCTCGGCTTATCGTGTTTCAAGCCGTTCTTTTCCAAACCGTGCCACTAAGGGTTACGACGATCGGGTTTCTGTAATACCTCGAGAAGGTTTCGAAAAAGATATCTTTAAAAATCCTTACATTGCTTACAACTGTATTAAAATAGTTGATGATGTGGCTGTGGTTTCTAACGGATCACAAACCGATATAATTGCCGAGAAAATTAGTTCAGGAATGAATATCCGTGATGCTCTGGGATTAACTCTATTAACCATGGATTATGAAAAAGATGATTATAAAACCCCCCGCATAGCAGGAGCAACCTCATTAACAGGAGATGCTTATCTTGGAATTGTGACCCATGATACTTTAATTGTAGAAAAGGTTCCAGATGGTAAAGCCGCTTACATAGCTACATATGAGCATATTAAACCTAAAATAGTAGAGTTTTGTGCAGAAGATGGTGATGCAGCTGCTGAATTTATATTGAATGGCGCAGGATTTGCTGAATTCACTAATCCAGTGACTTCAGCTGCAGCTTTTGGTAAGAATAGTTGGAGTATAAGTACTTTATGAAACTCCTAAAGATTCATCAATATAAATTATTAATATCCTTTTAAACAATGATTCAATATTATAAATTATAATTAAATTTAAAATTTAATTTAGGTATATTAAAATGAATCTAGAAATAATTGGTGTTAAAGGAATATCTATTATTAAAAAAGGAGATTTCCTCAATGATATAATTCTTGAATGTCTAAAGCAGATGAATCAAGAGATTCATGAAGGTGATGTTATAGTAATAGCGGAAACTGCCATATCTAAAGCAGAAGGAAAAATCATTGAACTTAACACTATTATTCCTAGTTCAAATGCACTGAAACTTGCAGCTAAGACTGGTAAAAGACCAGAACTCGTAGAAGCCATTCTCCAGGAGTCAAAAGAAATAATTAAGGTAGGACCCAATTTTATAATTTCTGAGACTAAACATGGATTTATATGTGCCAATGCTGGAATAGATGAGTCAAATATTGATGAAGGACTGGCCACACCAATTCCCGAAGATCCAGATAGAAGTGCATATAAGATTATGAGAAGAATTAAGGATGCTACCGGTAAAGATATAGCAGTTATTGTATCGGATACACAAGGTCGTGCTTTCAGGGAAGGAGCTATTGGTACTGCAATTGGAGTATCTGGTATGTATCCCCTATGGGACAGAAGTGGTGAAAAAGATTTGTATGGTAAAGAGCTTAAAACCACTAGTATAGCTGTAGCAGACGAATTAGCATCAGCAGCATCAATTGTAATGGGTCAAGCTAATGAAGGCATACCTGTAGTTTTAATTAGAGGATTAGGTTATTTTAAACAGCTTAAAAATGATTTTGCTGATATTAAACCTTTAATTAGGCCTAAAAAATATGATGTGTTTCTATGAACTACATACGATTTAATTTAAATAATCTATTAATTTAAAAATAAAGTGAAATTGTTATGATAACTGTATTATCTGGCGGGACTGGAACCCCTAAACTCTTGCAAGGCATAACTCACCTTATAGATCCTTTAAACATTACAGTAATTGTTAATACATTGGAGAACTCTTATTTCTCCGGAGTTTATGTAACTGCGGACATTGACACCGTAATGTATACATTAGCTGAAATCATTAACGATGAAACATGGTATGGTATTGCTGATGATACCTTTATAACCCATGAAACTTTAAATTTGATCGGGTGCGGTGAGCTTCTAAAAATTGGAGATCAAGATAGGGCGATAAAGATTCAAAAAACCCTACTTCTAAAGAATAATCCTCTTTCGAAGGTTGTTGATATTCAAAGGAATAATTTAGGCATAAAATCCAAAATAATTCCCATGAGTGACCAGAAATCACATATTAATATCAATACTAATGTTGGGGATTTGGATTTCCATCAGTTCTTGATAGAGTTGAGAGGCGAGCCAGAAGTTCTAAGTGTAGATTATAATCAAGTTGAGCCGGCTCCAGGTGTTATTGAATCCATTGAAAATTCAGATATGGTAATTATAGGGCCATCAAATCCGGTGACTTCAGTGGGTCCCATAATATCAATGCAAAATGTCCGTAATGTTCTCAAAAAATCCTATGTAGTTGGTGTATCCCCAATAATTGGAGATAAGCCTGTAAGCGGTCCTGCCGATAAGTTTATGCATGCTTTAGGTTATGATGTATCTTCTTGTGGTGTTGCCAATATGTATCAGAATTTTTTGGATAAGTTCTTCATTGATTTAGATGATATTGTTTATGAAGAAGAAATAGAAAAACTAATATCAGAGGTTGTTGTAACAAACACCAATATGAAAAACATCGAGGATAAAATGATGTTAGCCAGAAATATTTTGGGTGAATTTTTATGATTCAGATGACTTTGATTCAAATTGATAATTATGGTCCTTGGACTGTTACTCCTACTCCTCGGGCTGAGGCTGATCTCCAGATTTTACAGTCAGAACTTTATGCAGATCTGCAAAGACAGTTTGCTGCTAAAGGTGGGTTGGTATTTTTCACCCGTTTTGATAATATGTTAGCTGTTACAAATGGTATTGATATGGAAGATCATATTCGTATTCAAAAGTCAATTGGAAACCGTTATCCTGTAACTGTGAGTATGGGTGTAGGGACAGCTGTAACTCCTTATGATGCTCAGAGGAAAGCTACTAATACTTTGCAAAATTATGGTGGAGCCCAGTCTGAGGATAGAAAGGAAGTTTTGGCAATAGATAGTATGGCAAAGCGAGATGAAAGCTTTGTTCAGATAGCCCATATCGATATAAATGGTATAACTGATTCTTTAACTGATATAATTCCTGCATATGATACTTCTTTTATTGTTAATCGAGTTCAACATTTTCTTATGAAGAAATTGATTGAAAGGGGATCTTTACTGTTTTTTATTGGTGGTGATAACTTCATGTCTCCTTGTAATGGTTTGGAACCTCAAGGACTTTTGAAGATTATAGAAGAAATAAAGGCAGAAATTAATATAGCGCTTAAAGCTGGCGTTGGAAAAGCTCCTACCGCCGAGAAGGCTGCAAATTTAGCAGATCTTGCCTTGGAAGAGATAAGGGGCGGATTTACTTATGATTTAGTTCATGTTATGAAGGAATAAAGATATTAATTGAGAATATTTTTTTGTTGAAATTATTTATTAAATGAGTAATAATTTTTTGTGTAATAACTTAAATAATATTATTTATGATTTTTTAATCTATTAAATTTAAATATAAAACAGGAGTGTATCTATTGAAGTTATAGCACCCATGGCAGGTATAACTGATGGAAAATTCTGCAGTGAACTAGCCCCCCAAGGTTTTGATATGGTGACTATTGGAGGTTACAACGCAGATGAGAGAACTATAAATGCCGGGCGTATGATTATCCGAAGAGGTAGAGCAGAATTTAATATTCCAGAAACAGAGTTAATAAACCATATAAAACAACAAATCATTATAATTAAAGATCAAACAGATTGGAATGGTAAAGTATCTGTTAATATCCGAGCCACTACACCCGAACCAATAATTGAAATTTCAAAATTGAACGGTGTGGATGTGGTGGAAATAAATGCCCACTGCCAACAACCCGAAATAGTGGATTTAAAATGTGGACAGGCGTTGCTCATGGAACCTGATTTGTTAAATAAATTTACTGAAAAAGTTGTAAAAAACTCTGCTTGTAAGGTTTCAGTGAAAATACGAGCCAACACTCCCAATACTGATATAATTACCATTTCTAAAATTGTGGAAGAATCTGGAGCTGATTTTCTACATGTGGATGCTGTGAAACCGGGATATAAAAATGCGGATTACAAGGTAATATCTTCCATCAAAGAAAATACAGACATATTTCTAATTGGGAATAATTACATACATGACATTGAATCAGCTCGAAAGATGATTTCTGCTGGTGCAGATGGTATATCTATGGCTCGATGTCTTAAGTCTGGAATAATACCCTTTGATCTTTCATTAATATAAATCTGAATAAAAATTAAATGAATATATAAAAAAATTTTTTATAAACAAAAAAATCAAGTAGATTAACTAAAAAAATGTATGAATTAAAAATTAAGATATCAATATTATTGAGAAAGAATCTTATATTTTATCAGTTCAAAATTAATTAGTATTTATCATAAAGTTAAAATAAAAGGATGTGTTTCATGTCTTTTATAGAAATAGAAAATGTCACCAAGACGTTTAAAGGCGTAGATGTTCTGAAAAACATTAACATGAACATAGAGGAAGGAAATGTTTTAGGTATTTTAGGAAGAAGCGGTGCTGGAAAGTCTGTTTTAATAAATATGCTACGAGGAATGCAAGATTACAAACCAGATAAAGGAAAAATCTTTTATAATGTGGCCTTATGCCCAGATTGTAGAATTGTAGACGCACCTTCACGCGCCGGGAAAACTTGTAGTATCTGTGGATGCGAATTTGAACCATATAAAGTGGATTTCTGGAATTGTGAACGACTACTATTCACAGCTATAAAAAGAAGAATATCCATAATGCTTCAAAGAACTTTCGCCCTCTACGAGGACGATACTGTAATTGATAATGTAATTAAATCCATCAGCGGACACGATGAAGACGAAAGCACAAATATGGCCATAGATCTTATTGACACAGTCCAAATGAACCATCGTATTACACACATCGCCCGAGACCTTAGTGGTGGAGAAAAACAAAGAGTAGTATTAGCCAGACAAATGGCAAAAGAACCTATGCTATTCTTAGCAGACGAACCCACTGGAACACTAGACCCCAAAACAGCAGAACTAATACATCAAGCTCTTCTAGAAGGAGTAAAACAAAAAGGCACAACCATGATTATCACCTCACACTGGCCCGAAGTGATGAAAAAACTCTCTGACCATGTAATATGGCTAGAAAAAGGAGAAATCATAGAAGAAGGTAATCCCACAGTAGTTGTACAGAAATTCCTAGATCAGGTGCCTCTACCTGAAAAACGGGACGTAATTAAAATCGGCGGCCCTATAATTAAACTGGAAGGAGTTAAAAAATATTATTACTCAATAGAAAGGGGTGTAGTGAAGGCTGTCGATGATGTAAGTTTTGAAGTCGATGAAGGAGAAATATTCGGTGTAGTAGGTTTAAGTGGTGCTGGTAAAACCACCCTATCTAGAATACTTTATGGTTTAACCGACCCAAGCAACGGAAGTATAGCTGTTAAACTGGGAGATAACTGGATAGACATGACTCAAAAAGGATTCATTGGAAGAGGTAGAGTGAAACCTTACTTGGGAATACTTCACCAAGAATACAGTCTCTATCCTCATCGAAATGTGTTGGGAAATCTCACTATAGCTATAAGTCTAGAACTTCCAGCAGAATTTGCTAAAATGAAAGCATTATATGTGCTTAAAGCAGTTGGTTTTGATGAAGAATATGCTGATAATTTATTAACTAAATATCCTGATGAATTAAGTGGTGGAGAGCGTCATCGGGTAGCTTTAGCTCAAGTACTGATAAAAGAACCTAACATCATAATCTTAGATGAACCCACAGGAACTATGGATCCTATAACCCGTGTTCAAGTAACTGATTCTATAAGAAAAGCACGTGAAGATCTTAACCAAACTTTCCTTATAATAAGTCATGATATGGATTTTGTACTGGAAGTCTGCGACCGAGCTGCATTAATGAGAGGGGGAAAAATCCTAAGGATTGGAGAGCCACAAAATATAGTAGAGGACTTAACACCCAAAGAGAAAAATAAGATGTTTACGGAGGAATAGAATGGAGTGGGAAGATTCACCATCACATGTATGCAGGGGAGGTGATAAAAGAGCTTTAGCATTTTGTTGTCCACCAGTAAAACCCTGTCCCATATTATATGCTTTGGAAGACGCTAAACTCACACCTCAAGATTATATTAATATAAAAGAAAAATTTGGAGAAAAAAGTAGATTAGGCCACGGTGAAGGAACTTGTTTCGGATCCTTGGTATGGTGCTGTAAGCCATCTAAACCATGTCCATTAAGGGATATGTTAATGAAAAGAATTGATATGAGTGAAGATGAATATATGCAGCTTAAAAAATTATTATCCGAAGAATTAGTTGGATTATCTAATTCATCTATAACTGAAGGTGTTAAAGCTTTATCGGAAACTTTCCAAGTTTCTGAAGAAGAAGCCGATAAGATTTTACAGGAATGCGGTAATGATCTTAAAACAGCTATCAAGATTTTACGAATGAAAAACTTGGAGTTATAAATAATGAGTTTGACACCACTCTTCCTGGAAATGAATGATAAAAATGTTTTAATTGCAGGATCAGGAGAAGTGGGGACGAGGAGAGCTATAAGATTCTTAGAATCAGGTGCCAATGTAATTTTATTAGGATCAATGCTTCCAATAGAATTATTAAAATTAGGAGCATCTTTAAAACCTATGAATGAAGCTGAAGAATGGGTCAAATGGGCTGATCTTGTGGTATTAGCTACGGGGGATACACAGTTAAATCAACGTCTGTCAAATCTTGCAAAGGGAAAATTATTGAATAGAGCAGACCACCCGGTAAAAGGTGATATTATTGTACCGTCGTCTTTTTTTATAGGAGATGTTCAAATATGTATATTCACTCAAGGTAAAAGTCCATTAATGGCTCGAGAGTTAAGAAAAAGAATAGAGAAAATAATAACAAAAGATGATATTCTACAAATAGAACTTCAAGATTTTACCCGTAAATTACTAAAAAATGAAGTGAAAGACCAGAAGAAAAGAAAATATTATTTAAGTCATATTTTAAAGGATGAAAAAATTAAAGAGCTGCTAAAAGAAGGGAAACTAGTAAACGCCAAAACATACGTTGATAATTTTTTAAGAAAATCCTTAAATCTTTAAAGTATTCGGGGTTAATATAATGATTCTGAATGTAAGAGTGGATCATCAGACAGCAGATATAGCTCAGATAGAAAGATTAACCCGGGAATTAGACATTATTTCTCGCGAAATCCAAGGAAAATTTGGTATCCACGAATATCTATACCTAAAAACATGTAACCGAGCTGAAGTTTATATGATTTTAGACAAGTTAAAGGAAGATGATATATCCTTGGATCTATCAAATTTCGTAGTTGAAACAGATAAAGATGCATTACGGCACCTTTTACGATTATCATCAGGATTAGAGTCAATGATAATTGGTGAAGACCAAATATTGGGACAAATAAAAAATGCTAGAAAAAAAGGTCTGAAAGATGGTTGTATGGGACCCATTTTAAGAACTATTTTTACTAAGGCAGTGCATGTGGGGCAAGTAGTAAGGAAAAACACTAGCATAAATCAAGGGTCAACATCCATTGGAACTGCAGCAGTGAAGCTCGCTGAATCCGTACATGGAGATTTAAAATGTAAAAAAGTGTTGGTTATCGGTGCCGGTAAAATGGGCACTCTGGTAGCTAAGGCGCTTGTAGAAAAGAAACTTAAAGCTATAGTTGTGGCTAATCGGACTTATAAGAGTGCTGTTAAATTAGCCTGTGAATTAAATGGATGTGCTATTCACTTCGACAGGCTTCATGAAGCCATGAGAGATGCTGATGTAGTTATAAGTGCAACTGGAGCACCCCACCACATATTAACATACAAAGAAGTTGGAGAGTTTGTTCCTGTTGAGAATCTTTCCAAGTTAGTGATGGTGGATATTGCTAATCCAAGAGATATTGATGAAAATGTGAAAGAATTAGGTGTTAAACTATTCAATATGGATGATTTAAGGTTTATAGCTGATGAAAATCTTAAAATGAGGAAAGCAGAGGTTTCTGATGCGGAAAGGATCGTAGAGGATGAACTGGAACTTTTGGAAAAATCATTAAAACGTCTGGAAGTTGAGCCAATTATATCGCATATACGGGCTAGTGCTGAAGAAATAAGACAGAAAGAAATAATTAGAGCGCTGAAAATGTTGGGAGACCTTAATGGTAAAGAAAAGATAGTTAATGATTTGACCCAAGTAGTGGTAGATCGTGTCTTTTGTGATATAATTAAAAATATAAGGAATGCTGCTGAAAAAGACGACATAATGGTTATGAAAGCCATTGAAACTATTTTCTCAGAAGATAATAATGAGAGATCATAAAGTAAATATTAATTTTATTATTATTGCTTTAAAATTATCAATAATAACTAATTAAGTACTAGTATCGTTCTAATAATATTTTTGTTTCTTAAATATTTTGATTTTATATTAAAAAAATGTTTAATGATAGATTTAATCGAAATTAACAAAAAAAGAAAAAAATTAAATATAATTAAGCAAACATTCCTTTTGGCTGATCATTATCCTTTTTTAGTTGTTTTAATGCATATTTAATTTGGTCCCATGTTATTAAATCTACATCCTCATAGATAGCCTTATGTAAAGCTACTTTTAAAACACGATCTTTAATATCCCTTCCAGACATTCCTTTAGTATAATTAACCAATTTTTTAAGGTCAAATTCAATCGGAAGGGGTAATGATTTCACGTAAAGCTTAATTATAGCTGATCTCTCTTCATCATTAGGTAATGTGAATTCTATTTCCTCTTCAAATCTGCTTTTTATAGCGAAATCTAGGAGATGAGGATTATTAGTGGCACCTATAGTCACCACTCCCTTATTATAGTCTATTCCATCCATTTCAGTGAGTAATGCGTTAACTACTTCAGATACGTCTCCTCTAAGTGATTGGTATTTTCTATCCAGACCTATGGCATCTATTTCATCTATGAATATTACCGAAGGGGCTGTGATGGATGCTGCTTCAAATAATTCATGTATTTGCCTAGCTCCGTCCCCTACATGCTCACCTATCAAACGGGTAGCTTTTATGAGGAATAACGGCACATTAAGCTCGTTAGATAAGGATTTAGCAAGCATGGTCTTCCCGGTTCCAGGTGTACCGTGGAACAGTACATTACGCGGCGCCCATTCACCAAAGTGCGACGGATCTTGCAAATACTTCATAATGATTTTACATTTAGTTTTAGCCCGTTCCTGTCCAATAACATCCTCCAACTTAATATTACTTTCCAGTCTCCTTATTTCATTAGATTCTTCAATTTCCATTAGTACTATAGAAGTTTGTTCTGTTATCTCAGAGTTATCTGGATTGGCTTTTATAATCTTGAAGGCATAATCAGGTAATAATTTCTGATCAAAAATAAATGAACCCTCATTTACCGTAAATCCTTCCCATTGTTCTCGGGCATAGAGTTCAAAGAGTTCTTTATTAAAAATTTCTATTTTAGGATTCTCCACCAAGTTACAAAGAAAAGGGTAACCAATAGGTTGAAGAACAACTAATTTAGCTTCATTTTTAGGTTTTTCAGGGATTCTTGAAGTCTTTTTATCTGATATAATTGGATCGGAGATTATATTGTTAAATTTCACTAGGTAATCACCACTAATAATTTTTTAATCATAAACATATATACTTTGGGCCTAAAAAAAACATACAAAATTTGAAAAATTATTTTGTTAACCCTGAATAAAAAAAGATCATATGAATTAATTAATTTTTAATAATATTATTATAAATCTTCTGCATTACTAGAGCATCCTCATCTAATCTGGGAGTTTCACAGATTACAGTTACATTCCAACCTACTTCTGCAATTTCTTCAAGAAGTGGTTCTAATGGAGGCCCATAATCATCCTCAAAAAGAGCATGATGTCTTCTCTCACCTTTATCCGTGAATTCTATGCTTGTAAAGTGACTATGAATTGATTTTAAACCTAACTCATTTTCTAATTTCTCAAATATTATCCTATAATCTTCTTTATTTTTTATTCCTCCACCGGATCTAGCATGCAAATGTGCAAAGTCTATTGTAGGAGTAAAGTTTTCATGTGTCCTGCATATCTCTATAATCTCCTCTAGACTACCAAGCTGTGATTTTTTACCAGTTGTCTCAGGTGCGAAAGTATAATTAGAAACACCAATTGAGCTTAATTTCTCATTTAAAATATTAACAGCACCGTGAAGCTTCACCATGGCATCTTTGGGTGTATATTTAGTATAAAATCCTGGATGAAAGACAATCCTGTAAGCATCCATCCATTCAGCTGCTTTAGCTGACTGAATTAATCTTTGGATGGATCTCTCGATTACATCCTCTTTATTCGATGATAAATTGATGTAGTAAGGTGCATGCATTGAAATCCTTACATCATTTACTTTAGAGTTTTTTTTAAGCTTTAATGCTGATTGTTTAGAAATACGCACCCCATATGTAGCCTGATATTCATATGCATCTAATCCTCTTCTATGTATATAATTACAAACATTTACAGTTTCACCCCTATATCCTAAAGGATTTCCTGCAGGGCCGAATCTAACATTAGATAACAATTTAACCACGATTAATATGCTAAACGAATAAAATTCAAAAGTTAATTATTCACAGAAATAAAATTTAGAAGTAATTAAGTTCAAAATTGCATTAAAATATTTAATAATTTATCACTTTAAACTGGATTTTATTCCAAAATCTATATTTTTCCGAAAAACTTTAGATTTCACAGAATTTATAATCAATCATAACTATGAAAATACAAATTCTGTTTAGTTATAATTTAATTTTATAAAAGATAAATGTTTTATTTTTTCCTTATTTGGATGTCTTGATATGCAGATAATGCAGCTACCGCCCCTTCAGAACATGCAATCAACCATTGATTGTTTCCGATAGTTACGTCACCAGCAGCATAAACACGAGGAAGGTTCGTTCTTTGACCTTTATCTGTAATTATATATCCACCACGCTCATCAATTTCTATCCCCATATCATAGGCCAACTGATTAGATGGTATTTCACCAACAGCTACAAACACACCATCTGTAACAACTTCTTCTTCTTTCCCTGTTTTATTATTACATAAAACTGCACTTTGCACCAGTTGATCACCTTTAATCTTCTTTAACTCAGAATTCCATATAATGGGTATATCCTTATCTTCTAAAAGCCTCTGCAGATAAATTTCTGCCCTAAGTTCACTTCTACGGTGAACCATAGCCACTAAAACTCCTATACTATCCAAATAGATCGCCTGCTGCGCTGCACTATTCCCTCCGCCAACGACAAGTACTCTACGACCAACAAATAATGGCCCATCACAGGTAGCACAGTAAGAAACTCCGCGCCCTAAGAATTCAGCTTCACCAGGAACATTAAGAAATCTATGCTTACTACCTGTAGCTAATATGACGGATTTAGACATGTAATTTCCCTTAGAAGTGGATATTTTCAGTAACTCTTCATTGTATTCCACTTTCTTAACTTCCTCCAATTCTTTTATTTCTGCATGCCTCATAGTTTGAGTTTTCATAAGCTCTATCAATTTTCTTCCAGATATCATATCAAAACCAGGATAGTTTTCCATGAGTGGCACCATCAATCCAGTTCCACCGACTAATGCCTTCTCCAAAACTAGAGTCTTGAAGTTCTGTCTGCCGGAATAAATAGCTGCTGTTAATCCCGCAGGACCTGAACCTACTATCACCATATCATATTTATTCATACTAGATCAATCCTTTAAATCATGACTCTATTTAAATAATAAAAGTTTACTATCTATAAATGAATTTGTCTAATTCTTTTATTTAGTTGATCAACTTAATTAATTTATCTTTTAAAAGTTTATTAACTAATTTACCATCAGCTTTTCCTTTAAGAGACTTCATAACTATCCCCATCAACGGTCCCATAGCTGTCATTCCCCTCTGTATAATAATTTCATTATTTGATGAGAGTACATCATCAATAATCATTTCTACTTCCTCATTTGACAATTTTTCCAGCCCTTCATTTTTAACCGCTTCACGAACCGAATATCTATTTTTAGCAACACTTCTCAATACAGCAGTTATGGAGGCAGTTGGAATTTTATTTCTATTAATATAAGAGAAAACTTCTTCTAAAACAATTAAATCTAAAATATCCACATTTAAGCCCTCTCTTTTAAGTTCTTTGATGGTGTATGCTAGAGTTGATGCGATTATTGTAGAATCTAAATTAAATACTGCTTCAAGTTTTTCAAAATCATCAACTTTATCATTTTTAACCAACTGTGTGGCTAAATCTTCGCTCAATCCATATTTAGCAATTATACGATTCTTTTTTTCGCTAGGAAGTTCTGGAAGATTGTTTTCTATTTTCTCAATATATTTACGGGATATGCAGATAGCTGGTATGTCTGTTTCAACGTACATCCTACTTGATGTAGGTAATGGTCGTAGATATTCAGAGTTTCCATCTTCCAACGCCTTTCGGGTCTCTTCAGGAATATGTCTTAAGGCTGTTTTTGCTCTTCTTTGTACTTCTAATAGGGCATTTCTGGCTTTTTTATCCTCATCTGCCACCATAATAAAAGAATCACCCGGTAATGCCCCTATAATTTTAGTTACATCATCAACTTCTTCCTGTGTTATTCCGTATGAGGGCAGCTCATCAGTGTGGAAAATACCCGATACACCCATTTTTTTAGCATATCCTGCAAGTTCTGTTCCGAATCTTCGGTTAGGCTGGATATATCTCCCAATTAAGCCATTAAATCCATTTAATTTAATAGCCAGGACACAACCACCCTTGGACAAAGCATAAGATACTATATTTGACTCAGTATCAATAAAAACTTCTTTTACATCAAATATTTCATTTTCTATACTTGCACCTCTTTTTAGGAGCTCATCTTTAATTTCAAGAAGATTTACTTGTCTTTTAACCTCATTTTCAACCATTTTAGGCATTAAATCCAGATCTTGAACTCCTTTAATCTCCACTCGAGCACCTTCACTGATTGATATATTTAAATCCTGACGTATAGTTCCGAGTCCCCGCTTAACTTTAGTGCTGCGTAGTATCTGACCTATTTGATATGCCACTTCCTTAACTTGCTGAGGGTGATGAATACTAGGATCTGTTGTTATCTCCACTAATGGTATACCTAATCTATCTAATCTGAAAATAGTTTTTCCTTTCTCTTCATGCATTCTTCTGGCTGCGTCTTCCTCTAAGCATAGATTATCTATAATTACTTTTCCATAGTCTGTTTCCAAATAACCATTAGTGGCTACTAATCCCGTCCTTTGAAATCCGCCAGTATTACTTCCATCTATAACCTGTTTTCTCATGATATGAAATTCATCCACAATCTGCATGTTCACTAACGAAGCAATTATCAAAGATATTTCGAGAGCTACTAGATTTAAGGGTTGGGGTGGTTCTTCATCAGCTTCAACTAGACAAGTATGTTGATTGTAGGATTCATATATAAATTTAAGTTCGCGTCGAGATTCTTCAAATGCTGCCCGGTCAATTTTACCCAGTTCGCTTTGAGTGGGTCTTAAATTCCTTAATATCTTAAGTTGTGGTTTTTTATCAGTTAAGTTACATTCACATGGACAGAATAGCTTTTCATCCGTGTTGAGTTGCTGGTGTATCTCTAATCCCATTTTAAGACCTAATTTCTCATAATCCATTAAAAATCACCTATTTCATAAAAATTTTAAGTTAAAAAATATTTTTGGGATGTTTTAAATCGGATTTCACCCTTCAAATTAGTTTGCATTATATTTTTCACTTCATCCAAATCCTGTGTTTGACCCAAAGTCCATACTAGTTTAACATAAGCTGTCTCTGGTAACATATCTAAAGCTGAAAATACTCCGGAGTCTAAAAGTTTACGTCCCGTGCTGTAAACATTCATATTAACTCTTCCATATAAACATTGAGATGTCATTACTACTGGAATTTCATTATCATTTGCACGTTGAAGTGAAGGTATCAATTCTTCCGGACAATGCCCTAATCCTGTGCCCTCCAACACTAAACCCTTGAATCCTTTATCCACATAATAATCTATGATATTACCAGATATGCCGGGATAACTCTTTATTAATGCAACATCCTCTTCCAATGTATCATAAATTTCAATTTCATTTTTATTTCTTCTCGAATAATCTATGGTTTTATCTAAAATTTCCAAATTACCATTTTCAATCTTAGCGAGAGGTTGAGTGTTCATACTACGGAAAGTATCTCGCCGAGAGGTGTGCATCTTCCTAACTTTAGTACCCCGATGCAAATAAGTCTGATTGTCATTCATTGTGGAATGCATACACACCAAAACTTCAGCTATATCTGATTTTGCAGCCTTAACAGACGCCATTAAATTCAAAAATGCATCACTGGAAGGTCGATCTGAACTCCTCTGTGCACCTGTTAAAATTATAGGAATAGGGGTATTTAGCATAAAACTCAATGCTGCTGAAGTGTAATGCATGGTGTCAGTTCCGTGCGCCACAATAACCCCCTCTGCACCATTATTGATCTCATCAACTATGCTACGGGCTGTTTTAATCCAGTATTCTGGTTTCATGTTTTCGCTTAAAATATTCAGTATCGCCTTTCCCTTAATGTTAGCCTGCTCCATTAGTTCCGGGTTTGCACGTAAAAGGTCATCTGCAGTGAAAGCAGGATGAACAGCACCAGTTTTATAATCAATTATTGATGCAACAGTTCCTCCCGTAGATATTATAGATATATTCTTTTTATCAGGATCATTCTTTACATCAAGTGTAGGTAACTCTATTTTAGGTTTTTCTCCCTTTTCCAAAAATTTTACCTTTGCATCAGTTACATCAACACCTATATTGTAACCATTATCTAATTTAAGCACTAAATGCTTATCATCAACTCCAGTGGCCCTGTTTAAAACCATACCTTTGTATTCTACATTGTTTTTAGTTATTAAAATAATATCACCAAATGATATGCCACATGAATCTAAAAATTCCTTACATATTCCTTTATAGCTCATTTTAATCCCTCTGGTTTTCCATTTAAAGCTTCAAAATAATATTTATGATAAATTTTGAATATATCATATTTACATCAATAATCTGAATATCAAATTACTTCATTACTATGAAATAAATCAAAGAATTTTAATTTTTTTCAGGTGAATTAAAACTAGAATATTTAGAATCAAAAACCCGTAATAAGATTTGAATGAATATACATAAATTTAATCGTCCCAAACTAAATCTAAACCTATTGGAGCGTGATCAGAACCCACAACATCTGATAAAATGTATGAAGATTCTACATGTTCCATGAATTCACGGTTTACAAAAAAATAATCTAATCTCCAGCCCACATTCCTTTCCCTAGCTTTTGTACGATAACTCCACCAACTATATTGATCTGGTTTCTTATTAAACTCTCTGAAGGTATCCACATATCCTTCACTTAAAAATTTGTCTATCCAATCTCTTTCTTCCGGTAAGAATCCTGATATTTTCTTGTTTTCTTTAGGTCTGGCGATGTCGATTTCTTTATGCGCGGTATTAACGTCCCCACATACAACTATGTCCCTACCTTCATCTTTAAGTTCATTTATGTATTCCAGGAACGCATCGTAGAAATCCATCTTATACTGTAGCCTTTCAGGGGATCTTTTACCGTTGGGAAAGTAAATGTTGAATAAAACGAAATCTATATAATCTGCAATTAATATTCGTCCTTCTCGGTCGAATTCATCAATTCCAAAACCGGTTTTTACCGTTTTTGGCTTTATATTCGTGTAAATAGCTACTCCACTGTAACCTTTCTTATCTGCCTCTGAAAAATAGGTTTGATAACCTTCGACGTTCCTTATATCCGGTGGGAATTGTTTTCGATCTGCTTTTGTTTCTTGAATGCATAAAATATCTGGTTTTTCTGTTATAAACCATTTTTTAAAACCTTTCCTATGAACAGCTCTTACACCATTTACATTCCAACACCAAATCCTTATTTTCCTCATTTATATCATTCCCAAATTCTAATAAATAAAAGTTATATAGTTAAATTTTTTTTTGTTGAAGAATCTTAAATAATCTATTTAAAAATTTTAAAGAATATTAAAAAAGATTTTCAATTATTTTATTTTTTATTTAATATAGAATTTTATTTCTTCAAATTATTTTATACAATTTACTAATTTCTGAAAACTATTCAATACTACTCTATTTTATTATTAATATTCTAAAATATATAGTTACAGTGATAATAAGTCCAATATACTTCTCTAAGCTCCAGACTAGACATAAAAAAAATAAAAAAAGAATTGTAGAAATATAGAGTATAAGATCTAGAATATAAAATTGGTGATATTAAATTCATTTAGAAAAAATAATTTTTGAGGTATAGAATTGTACTATTCATCTAAAACCAATCATTTAATCTGAAAAATGAGTAAAAGGAATATAAATCAATCTATTTAAATCTAATATTACAAATTAAGAATTTAATCAATAAATTAATATAATAAACATTTTTTGTATAAAAATTTTTTATATTTCAAATTCTACTTGTTTGGGTCTATCTAAATATACTTTTTTATAATTTATATTTCTTTTCAAATTTTCTCCAAGATTCAAATATAGACGATTCAAATCTTTCCAACTTATTTAATATTACCTTACGAATAGTAGCAGTATCTATTTCATTTTCACCTTCTAATTCTTTCTCTAAATCATCAGTAATTATATCCACTAAAGTTAAATCCTCATTACCCTCTAAAGTGTAACCCGCATCTATGGCTGCCTTCAACATAGCTCTTTTAAACTTCTCCGGATCAAAAGTTTCTACACTACCATCCTTCTTTTTAACTTTTATAGCTTCCTTCAAGCAAATCACCCATTTTCATCACCAATAATTTTCTTTAAAAAATTTCTTTAACTATTTTTTTAATTTAAATTTTCCCTAGCCCATTCTGAACCGGCATTTAATATTTCCAGGTTAATCCGAACCAATTTAGGATTTTTATTGAAAGTATGTTTAATAGCATCTTCGAAAACTTCTTGAGAAAGTCCTATAGACTTTATTTGTACCATAACACCCAACATCACAGTATTAGCTGCTTTAACAACTCCAAATTTCTTCGCAATTTTAACAGCAGGTACCTGTATCACTTTCACACTTTCAGGAGCGTTGAATCCTCTTAATTCACTATCATAAAGGATAATTCCTCCTTTTTTAACTCGATTAGCGAATTTCTCTAAGGATGGCTCATTCAAAGCGACTAATAAATCTGATTTATAAGCTGTGGGTAAACTTATAGTTTCCCCGGATATAACCACCGTACAATCAGATGTTCCTCCACGTTGCTCAGGACCATATGCAGGATAAAAAGAAACATATCTTCGGGACTTATAAGCAGCCTGGGCCAAAGTAAGACCCATACTCATAACACCCTGCCCGCCAAAACCTGATATCTTAACCACCTGTGGTATAAAATCTGGGTCATCTATAGCTTCGATATTTCTCTCTCCAGATACTTCAAATATTTCATCAAGCGATTTCTTAGAAAAATCACTTGTACCTCGACAAAGTTTTTCCACTTCATTACTCCTATCTCTCAATTCTCCTAATGGAAATTCCTTGATCATCTCATCATTTAAGAATTTCTGCGCCCCTAGAGCATCCTGTTTAAGATTTGTGGGGCAAGGTGACAGAACCTCAACAAACGCATATCCTTTACCTTCCTTCTGAATTTGCAAAGCCTTAATAACAGCTTTTTTAGCTTTTCTGATATGAGAAGGATCAGAAAGTGAAACTCTTTCAATATAAACTGGAGCATCAAGATTATTTAATAATTCACTCATGTGCAAGGGATATCCTGCAAATCGTGGATCTCTACCTGTGGGACAAGTCACGGTTACTTCTCCTAACAATGTGGTAGGGGCCATTTGCCCCCCGGTCATTCCGTATACAGTGTTATTAATAAAAAACACTGCCAGCTTTTCACCCCTATTAGCCGCCTGGATAGTTTCATTAAGACCTATTGATGCTAAATCACCATCCCCCTGGTACAATATAACCACTGCATCTTCCTCAGCACGGGATAATCCAGTTCCAACAGCTGGTGCCCTCCCATGAGCTACTTGAACATGGCCACAGTCAAAATAATAATATGCAAACACTGCACATCCTACTGGACTAGTCATAACAGTGCGTTCCTGAATATCCAGTTCAGTTATAGCTTCTGCTATAAGTTTATGTAATATTCCATGCCCACATCCAGGACAGTAATGAGTAGCGGTAGGTGCACTACCACCTTTCCGAGTGAACTCGTTGAGCATGGATGGTGGTTTTCCTATTATCTTATCTTCAAATTCATTATAATAGACGTTATTCATGGAAGATTCCCTCCATTATTGTTTACACTTACTTCCCGAATCTTATTCATAATACTATCCACATCCATGAGGGTACCCCCCATACGATTCACCAGTTCAACATTACGTTTACAGTTTATTGCAAGTATAATATCCTCAATCATTTGTCCATTACTCATTTCTACAGATATGAAACTACATTCTAGTTTTTCTGCTATTCTTTTGAGATTGTCAGATGGAAATGGAAATAATGTTTTCAGCCGGAAAAGCCCAGTTTTAATACCCTCATCTCTTGCAAGATCTACTGCGGATCGAGCTATTCTACTACTTATCCCATAGGCTACTAGGATTATCTCTGCATCCTCGACCAAATATTCTTCAAAATCAACTTCATTCTTCTTTATATCATCATATTTCTTCTGGAGTTTATAATTGAAATTTTCTAATTGCTCAAAGTTAAGGAATATTGATGTAACTAGATTGTTTTTTGTCTCTAATGTTCCACATACGGCCCAAGTTACATCTATTTTGGGCTGTACTGATTCTATTGGAAATTTGAGGGGTTCAACCATTTGACCCAACACACCATCAGCCAATATAACTACCGGGTTACGATATTTTTCTGCTAATTCAAATGCTTTAATGGTGAAATCGCACATTTCCTGTACTGAATTAGGTGCTAAGACGATGTTACGGTAGTTACCATGTCCTCCTCCTTTCACCATTTGTGTGTAGTCTGATTGTTCTGGTCCAATGTTGCCTAATCCGGGTCCAGCCCGCATAATATCTACCACGACACAGGGGAGTTCTGCACCGGCTAAAAATGATATTCCTTCTTGTTTAAGACTTATCCCTGGCCCAGATGATGCTGTCATTACTCTGTGACCTGCGGCAGATGCACCGTATACCATGTTTATTGCAGCTTCCTCTGATTCGGCCTGTACAAATTTTCTACCCACAATAGGGAAGTATTTTGAGGCTTCGTGGAGTATTTCAGTAGCAGGAGTAATCGGATACCCAAAGTAACAGTCACAGCCAGCATACATGGCACCTATTATAATTGCTGTGTTTCCTTTAATCAATTGAGTTGCCATATCAAATTTTTCCTCCAATTAATATTCATAATAATAAAATTTCAGAATTTCATTCTTTAACCAATTATTTTCTACCTTGTTTTCTTTTTCTAGGTATATGAACTTCAATGGCTAATGGTTCGGGACAAGTATAATAACAGTCCCCGCACCCTATACATCCTTCTCCATCATAGACAGCATAGTGGTATCCTCGCGGATTTATATCATTACCTATCTTTAGAACACTTTTTTTACAGGTTAACACACATCTTTCACAAGCTTTACATTCTAAAGTGTTAATTAATGGATAAGGATTTTTCCTTTTCATGTTTTCAGACATAATATTCATCTTCATTTTTTGAGAATTAAATTTATTTATAGAAGAAAAAATTCAAATTTTTTTTTAAAAAAATTAAATTTTATAAAATTAATTTTCAAATTTAAAAATAAAAAAATTATTAATAGAAAAAAATAAGAGAATTTAAACTTGTTTTTCCTGATCTTTAGTTCTAATTTCTATTCTCCTTATTTTACCACTTATTGTTTTAGGAAGTTCATCAACGAATTCAATAATTCTTGGATATTTATAAGGGGCAGTTACCTGTTTAACATGGTTTTGAATCTCTAATTTCAATTCTTCTGATGGTTCATAGCCTTTCGCGAGCACTATTGTAGCTTTTACTACTTGCCCACGTATGGGATGTGGAGTGCCAGTTATAGCACATTCTAGAACTGCAGGGTGAGATATAACTGCACTTTCCACCTCAAATGGACCTATCCTATAACCAGAACTTTTAATAATATCATCATTTCTCCCCACAAACCATAAGTAACCATCTTCATCCATCCATGCAGTATCTCCAGTGTGGAAGTAACCTTGATACCATACTTCATCTGTTTTTCTCTGATCACCGTAATATCCACTGAAAAGACCCGGAGGTTTACCATTTATGGTTTTTATAACGATTTCTCCTTCCTCACCCACATCACATATCCCACCATCTTTATCCATTAATTCTATAAAATATCCTGGTGAAGGTTTACCCATGGATCCAGGTCTGGGTTTCATCCAAGGGAAATTAGCAACAGATACAACACTTTCTGTTTGACCAAATCCTTCCATCAACTTTAAACCAGTGAATTCATAAAATTTATTATATACTTCCGGGTTTAAAGGTTCTCCTGCGGTTACAGCATATTTAAGAGTTGAAAAGTCGTATTGTGAAAGATCCTCTTTTATCAAAAATCTATAAATTGTTGGTGGAGCGCAGAATGTTGTAACACCATATTTAGATGCTTTCTCAAGCATACGGACTGCATCAAATCGCTCATAATCATAAACAAACACACTACTTCCTGCAATCCACTGCCCATAAATTTGACCCCACATAGCTTTAGCCCATCCAGTGTCAGCAACAGTATAATGTAATCCATCTTCCATCACATTCTGCCAATACTTGGCTGTTATGATATGACCCAATGGATAAGTGCAATCATGTTGCACCATTTTAGGAAGTCCTGTGGTGCCTGATGAAAAATAAACAAATATTGGCTCATCATTTTCCAAATTTAATTTGGGAGGTTCAAATTCAGAGGATACTTTTTGGATTTCTTCACGGAAATTAAGCCATCCTTCCCTATTTTCATCGCCTACGAACACTTTGATAAGATTTACACCATTTAACTGATCCTGTGCTTCATCAAAGTATTCAGGAACATCATCTTCACTAATACAAACCACCATCTTGATCCCTGCCTTTTCTACACGGTATACTATATCTTTCGTTTTAAGCATATGAGTAGCAGGAATTGTTATAGCTCCTATTTTATGCAAGGCTAATATGCAGAACCAGAATTCATAACGACTTTTTAAGGTAAGCATTACCCTGTCACCCTTATTTATTCCAGATTCTAAGAAAAATTTAGCTGTTTTATCACTATAATCTTTGAGTTCTTTAAAAGTTATAATTTTTTCTTCATCATCATCATTGCACCACACTATGGCTATTTTATCTGGATATTCCTTTGCGTATTCATCCACCACATTGTAAGCGAAATTAAAGTTTTCAGGAACTTTAATGATGAAATTTTCTTTAAATTCATTATATGATTTAAATTCTATCTGATTAACAAAGTTGTTGAGTAAAGATGACATAATTTTACTCCTTATTTTTATTTTATAAATCTAATTTTTCTATTTAAATTTTAATAGAAGAAATATTATGAACTTTCAATAATTAATTTAATTAGACAATTATTTTCAATCGATTTTATAGAATAATGGCTAAAAATTTAGCTGTTTTATTATCTAAAGCTTTCATGGCATGTCCATATGAAGAATCAAAGAATATAGAATCACCCTTATTTAAAATAATTTCATTATCATGGATGTAAAACTTTAAAGAACCTTTTACCACGTAATCAAATTCTTGACCGAGGTGAGAATTAGTATTAGGCTTGTTATTATATTGTTCTGGTTCAACTGTCACGATGAATGGCTCTGCCTTTTTGTGGATGAATTTTTCAGCCAGATTCTCGTAGTGATACTGTTTCCTTCTTTCAACATTTACTCCCTTATCCTTTCGAGTTACAGTGAAAATATTCATTCTGGTTTCTTCTCCAGTTAAAAGCAATCCCATATCCACATCCAATTTATGTGCAATTTCATAAAGTATACTGGCTGGTATGTCAGATGAAGCATCCTCATATCCACTGTAGATATTTAGGGGAATATTTAAATATTCCGCCATTTCCTCTTTGTTAATTCCAGTTAATTCCCTTAATTCTGAAATGCGTTGAGCAATTTCTTTCATTTTTTCCTTCATTTATTACACCAATATGGTTTTTAAGTTAAAAAATTAAAAATTAAAAATTATTATTTATATATATATATAATATTTTCTTTATGGATTAGTTTAAAAATAATCTAATATATATAATGATTGTTAATGATAAATTTTTTGAAATTATTTTAATATATATTTCTAAATATATAATAATTTATACTAACAAGATAGATATTATTAGTAGAAAAATTAGTAGAAAAAAATATATCTCGAAATCCAGAAAGAATTATAATAAAATAGTAGCAATTATTTTCTATAACTTTTTAACCTAATTTTCAGAATAAAATATTCTGAATGGAAGATTTTCATGAACATTTATGCATTAACTTCTCTTTTAGCAGCAGTAATATGCGTGTTTATAGGTAATTTTATTTATTATAAAAATCCAGAAAATTATTTAAACAAATTAGTAGCTATCCTATCGATCTTAGTAGCTTTTTTAGCCTTCATTGAATTTGGATATCGTCAAGCAGAAACTATTAATACTGCCGTATTCTGGTTGAAGTTAAGCACTTTATGGCCTTTTGTACCCTCAATTTTAATAAATATATCTTTAGTATTTACTGATAAAAAAGAATTACTTAAACATAAATTAACTTATTTTCTAATTTATACACCAGCAATTATTATTTCAGTTGTGGGATTATTAACCTATTCTGGGGCGGTTCATGAATATTGGGGCTGGACCTATGTTTTATATCCAATAACACCATTCTTCGCTATGTTAAGTATTTGGAGTATTTTTGGAGGTTTATTAACTTCTTTGATTATCTTAACCTATTATCTGAATGCAAAAGAAGAATTAGAGAAAAAACAAACTAAATACATTTTTTTAGGCCTCTTTGCCCCATTAATATTTAGTATAATGACTGATCTGATCTTGCCATTATCATCTATACGAATTCCAGAGTTAACAATGACCAGCATCACCGTTGGTCTGATATTTATCGTTTATGGTATATGGAGATATCGCTTCCCAATATTAACTCCAGCTATGGCAGCAGATAAAATAATATCAACCATGTCTAATTTTCTAATCATATTAAACATCCGAAGAAAGATCTTACTAGTTAATCAAAGTGCATTAAATTTACTAAAGTACAGTAAAGAGGATTTAATAGGAAAGAATTCAGAATTCATCTTCAACACAGGAAAATGGAAGATGAAATTTTTCAGAATGTTAATCTAAATGAAATTGGAAGTATTAAAACCTTTGAAACTGCACTAAAAACCAAAAAAAATGAATTCGTCCCTGTTTTAATGTCTTTATCCCTAATTAAAATTAGCGAAAAAGAACCTTTAGGTGTAGTATGTATCGGAAGCGATCTTACAAAAGAAAAGGAAATAAAGAAAGCATTAGAAAAATCAGAGAGACTTTACTCAACATTGGTTAAAACAGACCCAGATTCCATTATCACCACAGATCTATATGGAAAAATCCTTTACGCATCCCAACACACACTGCAGTTGTACGGTTACGAAGATTCCACTGAATTGATAGGGAAAAGTGTCTTTAATTTAATAATTCCAGACTGTCAGAAAAAAGTAAAAAATGATCTTAAAAAAACTCTTCAAGAGGATATCTTAAGAAATTTAGAATATAAATTAATAAAGAAGAATGGAATTCAATTCATAGGAGAGTGGAATACTGCTGTAATTAGAGATTTACAAGAAAATTCTGTTGCATTCTTGATCACTACTAGAGATATAACTCATCATAAAAACATTGAAAAAAAGATGCAGATATCAATACAAGAGAAAGATGTTTTATTAAAGGAAATACATCATCGAGTTAAAAATAATCTTCAAATAATATCAAGCCTCCTCAATCTCCAATCAATGTATATAACAGATGAAGAAGCTTTGGATGTTTTTAAAGAAAGTCAGAATCGTGTGAAATCTATGGCTATTGTGCATGAGAAACTTTATCAATCCGGAAATTTTGCTGAAATTAACTTTTCAGAATACTTAAGAAACTTGGCATCCAGCATTTACAGTTCTTATGGAGTCGATATGAGCACTGTAAAATTGAAAATAAATGCAGATAATATATTCCTAGACATAAATAATGCTATTCCCTGTGGTCTTATGATTAACGAATTATTAACTAATGCTATAAAGCACGCCTTCCCCAATGGAAGATTAGGGGAAATAAGCATAGATTTCCATAAAAAAAATGATAAATATATTTTAACATTGCAAGATAATGGTATAGGCCTTCCAGATGACTTAAATCTTGAGAAAACTAAATCATTAGGCTTAAGATTAATAAACAGTTTAGTATCACAATTAAATGGAAAACTTGAAGTTACATTAAATAATGGAACTAGTTTCAAAATCACATTTTGAAAGTAGTAAAATAATTTTTAACCCATGGGATCAATTCTAAGAATTTTTTTAATAAATCTGATTTACCAATCTAATAATCTAAATAATCAATTATTGGAAATAATATTAAACTGAATATTCGTGGAGGGATTTAAAACTGGATTTGAAAATTATAATCGTCAAATTATTGTCTCCAGAAGGTTGTAACCTGATACTGGGACAAAGTCATTTTATAAAAACAGTAGAAGATCTTCATGAGGCCATTTATAACACTGTTCCCCAAGCAAAGTTTGGTATAGCCTTTGCTGAAGCATCAGGTGAATGTTTAGTGAGATCTACAGGTAATAATAAGGAATTAAAGGAATTAGCATCTCAAAAAATATTGGAGTTAGCCTGTGGTCATTCTTTCCTAATATTTCTTAAAAATGCATATCCTATAAATATCACTCAACGCATAAAAAGCGTTCCTGAAATTGTAAATTTGTATTGCGTTACTGGAAATCCGGTTGAAGTGATAATTGCGGAGACTATGCAAGGTAGGGGAATAATAGGAGTAATTGATGGATCAAGTCCTAAGCAAATTGAATCTGAAAATGATGTTATCGATCGGGAAAAATTTCTTAGAAATATCGGTTACAAGTTCTAAAGCATTGAAAAATATTATTTGGTTAAAAAGAAAAAAATTTTTTTCAAAAAAAATTTATAGCGTAAACAACAAAAATAGTATTATAAAAAATTTGTATATAAATTAAAAAAATTTAAGAGGTCGTTTTATGGCAGAATCAATTATAAAATTCAGGCGAAGTAGCGGAAGTAAAATGAAAGATAAAGAATTTCTTGAAGTAAGCGAAAACAATATAAGCTTGCAAAATAGCCGTGAAAATGCTTTGACAATTTCATTTAAATCTTCTGAAAATGAAGTTAAAGACATTTACCAATTTTTTGACAACTTTGATGAATTAGAGCCAATATTTGTTGATATAGCCAATGCAGGAGATGTAGAATATTATTTCCGCGGCATATCACCACTAACTGAATCAACTGAAGGAACTCAACCTCTTCAGAATTTCAGCGTTACACTACAGTTAAGACGAGAATTTCTTTAAAACTTCAAAAGCCTTAATCTACTGAATGAGAGTATTTCTTAAATATAGTGAGAATTTCATCCGGATTTTCGAATACGAATGTATTACGCATGCTTTCCAAATTCCTAACATGACCTGCATCTTGTTTGGTTATGTTAATATCTAAATTTTCACCATTAGGAAGTTCAGTGGTAACAATTCCCTCTCTAAAATCCGTAGGCATTATATAAATAGGAGTGGATGTTTTCTGACCCATTATAGCTGCGTTAGTAAGTAGAGTATCTGCTATCCGTAAAGAAATTTTTGCCACAGTATTAGAAGTAGTGGGAGCAATCAGTAAGAATTCAAACTCTTTAAGTTGTATCTGGCCTGCCAAAAATGGAGCATTAGAATTAATTTCCGTCCAGGTTTTATCAAAGAAAGTTTCTAACATATTAGAGAGATTATAGTATTTTAAAACTTGATCTCCAGCCTTAGATATATAAACTCTAATATCAAACTCTTCAGCATACTTCTCCTTCATTTCACGCATTATAGTAACAGTTTCTGCTATTTTCTCACCGCTCCCTGTTATTCCCCATGCAATTTTCCTTCTTTCACCTTTTTTCTTCATAGTTAAAACTATTTGTTTCTAATTCATAAAAATATTTTTTTTTTAAAAATAAAATAATATTTCTGTAAAATATTCTGAATATTTAAAAAAAAATAACATATCTTAAATAATTTAAAATATTTAAATTATTATTAAGATAGAGGTGTTTAAAATAAGCCCCGAGAAAAACTCAGTAATCAATTCAAAAAAAATAGTTAGTGAAGTTGAAACAAAAGAAATTATCAAAAGAGAAAAAGTTGAAATTTGCTACTTTTGCCATAAAAAATTTGACATGAATAAAGATGATTTAAGTCACTACAAATATGGTAAATATCCCATGTGCGACTACTGTTCACAGTTTTACGGATTTTATTCAGACTGAGTCATATAAAGAAGGAGAAGTTTTTTAATAAATTTTTTAAATATTTAACTGCTCCAAAATTAGAGAAACACCCCATTCTACCATTTTCTCAACATCTTCCTCATTTTTCGCTTCTGCAAAGCATCTGAATATTGGCTCAGTTCCAGAAGGTCTTATTATAACCCATCCTTCTTCTGTAAAGATTTTAACACCATCTTTAGTGTCTACTTTATAATCACGGGTTACATCAGTTATTTTATCCATAATTTCTATTTTACGGCCATCAGGACACTCCACTTTCCTCTTTTGGGAGTGATAAATCGGAAGCTCCCTGATTAGATGTGAGAGCGGTTTTTTCTCACGAGACATTATCTCTACGATCTTAGCCGTAGCAAGAGCTGCATCTCTCCCGTAAACAAAATCAGGGAATATAAGACCTCCATTTTCTTCCCCACCAAATAATCCATTTCTATTTTTAAGTTCCCTAGCAACTACTAAATCACCCACCTTAGTTGCTATTACTTTCCCACCATGCTCCGATGCAATATCATAAATTGCGGAGGATGTGGCAACCGTTGTTACAATTAAGCCTCCACCATTTTCTATTAACAAATTCTTCTCTACCAAAGCAAAGGTTTTATCTCCAAATACGAAGTTCCCCATCTCATCTATGCATATGGTTCTATCAGCATCCCCATCATGGGCAATTCCTAGATCTGCTCCAATGGTTTTAACTGCATTTATTAAATCTTTTAAGTTGTCCTTAGTTGGTTCTGGATTTCGTCCGGGGAAAAATCCATCTGGCTGGCAGTTCAAAGTAGTAACTTCACAACCTAATCTCCTTAAGAGATAAGGAGTGGTAAAACACGCTGCTCCATTTCCACAGTCAACTATCACCTTTAATTTAGCTTCTCTAATCGATTTTTGGTCTATACGAGCTATTACATTCTCGATGTACTCTTCTATTATATTAGAATTGGATTCAACTTCACCTATCTGATCCCATGATATTCTATCAAAATTCTCTGAAAAGTAAATATTTTCAATTTTTTCCTCCATCTCATCGGGAATTCCTATACCATCAGTATCCACAAATTTTATACCGTTATCATAAGGAGGATTATGAGATGCTGTAATGATTATTCCACCATCATAATAATTTCTAACCGCGAATTGAACAGCTGGTGTAGGTAAAATTCCTAGATCAATTACATCACATCCGGATGATAATAATCCAGATATTACTGCATGCTTTAGCATAGGGGTAGTAGTTCTGGTATCTCCTCCTACAGCTACACGTCTTTTAACTAAACTTCCGAATGCCGTCGCTAGTTTCGAAGCTAATTCCGGTGTTAAAACTAGATTAGCTTTTCTTCTGACTCCAAAAGTACCAAATAATCGTTTCATAAATTACAACCTCTTTAGATACGGAATGTGCTTTTAGTTTAAAATTTTTTAAAATTATTTTACTATTTATTATATTTATTTGGTTTATTTAATAAAAATTAAACCATAATTGTTGTGGATATAAATTATATGATTCATTTGTACCGTTTTTGGTGCAAATCCATGAATTTCCCATTAATTCCCAGTTGAATGAACCTTCGGGATGAATTTCTTCCCATGTTTCTCCATTTTTTGTCCAATAAACAGTGTAATAAACCTTTCCATCACTTAAATAGTTAACTGTCCAAGTAGTATTTGAAACATTGTAACTCCAATTCCATGAATAGTTAGAACTAGAGTTACAAACCCAATTTTCACCATTTTTGGTCCAAATATATGGATGTACACCATCCCAATCATAATACCATTGGTTTAAACCAATCTTTTTGATTGTTAATTCTGATCCGGTATTTGAGTTCCAGTTACCACCTGTTAAAATTATATTTAAAATAGGAGGATAATCGGAGTTATTAATTTGATTGTATCCAAGATTGATGTCTGGAGGTAACCATGGATTTTTAATTTCACTTATATTAAAAAATACTTCAGCTGCATTAATATCAGTCTCATATAAACCCGTGGCCTCATCAGGTGTCCTGAAATTGGTTAAAGAAGAAGTTATTATTCCATTCGATATTAATTTAGAAGTTAATTTACTCGATACAAAGTCGGGTTCCTCCATCTGAAGATAATCGGCAGGTCCATTTCTAGTTATAATTGCATTAGTTATGTTATTATCTTTCAGATAAGTTACTGTTTCATCCATATGAATAGTAGGATCTTGAATGATTATTGAATGATTTTTAACTGCTAAGGGAATTATTGAAGGCAATTCTCCATAAAAGCCACAGTAAGCTGAATTAACTTCAACACCTCTAATTTTTTGAATTTCTATTATTTGATTTGAAACCATGGTACTAGTTTGATAACTGTCATTGCCATTTATATCTTCAATAGTTAAATTTTTTGATTTTAAATCTTCTATTATATTAGGAGATATAGGTCCAATGATTACTGCTGTTTTAACATGGTACTGGTTTATAAAGTTATCATATTCTAGAGGCATTTCATTTAAAGATGAATATTCTGCAGGTGCTGCAACTATGAAAACAGGAACATCCATAACAGCCCCTAAAAGTGAAGCTGATGGGTCTGAGGCTGTTATTATAACAGTATCTACTGATTTAAAATTTTTTTCTGCAAGTTCCGTTAAAATTTGAGCTTTCGATGATCCATTTACTTGTTCAATCTTTAAATTAAGTAATTTTAAACTGTAAAACTGCCATTGTGAGATCGGACCTATCCATATAACGTTTTTAATATTTAATTTTTCTAATAACAATGGTAACCATTCATTAATCGGATAAGAAAGAGTATTACTTGCTAAAATTATGGGTATTCCTTTTTCACCCGCATAGGCTGCTACTCCAACTTCTAAACCTTTCATATCACCAGTAGATGATGAAATAATTATAGTATTAGTGCTATTATCTCCTGAAAATCCGTTGAAAGGTTCTTCATAATTTAAAAACGGAATTATAAAGTAATAAATGACTAAAACACTAATTACTAAGATTATTGAGGTTAATATTAATTTAGAAGTCCTATTCATTTAATAATCCACTACATAATTTAGTTTATAACGCATATGATATAATCTCCATTTCTATAAACCACTTGAGCGTAGGATGGTACCTGCATTCCATTTCTGAGTAAAAGATACTCAACATTATCTTTTAAAAGTTGCTCCCTACTTACATTATTTAAATTACTTGTATTCAAATTCACTACATTAAGTGGTATATCTTCGCTGTAGCCTCCTTTTATGACATGAACTCCGGAGGTGGAGACAATTATACTATCCATAATTGGGTCAGTTGACCATACTGTCTTATTGGGATCTCCATTTTTTATGAACCATTCAACTACACCCTCACGATCATAAGCCAAATTCAAATTCCCATACCTATCAGCAATCAATTCAAATTTAAAGACTGAATCTAAAGGATTAAATAATAAATGAACATCAGTTGGGAATATATAACTATTATTAACCTCATTTTGACTAACCAAGTTAGGAGTGTAGCCATCTGCAAAAACCACTCCAGAGGTCAAGGTTAATACTCCGAAAGACACTAATAAAACTAGTTTAATATTCTTTTTAAAATATTCACCATGAATTTTATGTTCATTATTATTATTCATTGAAAGTGCAGATGTAACTGGGTTTAATTTACTATAAATAAAGTCAAGAGTTATCGCTAATCCATATCCCGCCATTATAATTAGAGGATAAGATGCTACCTCTAATACTCTAATGGGAATTATATTAAAACCTAAATAATATGCCCTGCTAAATAATAAAATAGATAATGCCCATACTAAAATTAAGACTCCCTTGTTTTCTCCTTTTTTTAATAGGAATAATCCACCCACAGTAGCTAATATAGTAGGTAAGATGCCCAAATAACGAACATAGAATTCTGACATGGGAATCGGAGTTCCCGGGAAGAGATTGAAATGAGGGTCATAAAGTATGTACAGTGGACCCCACCATAAAAGAGCAATACTGGTTGTTATCAAAAGAAAAATAATCAAAAATTTGAGATTAATATTTCTTTTCAATAACTTCATAATAACTGTAAATAATAATACTACCATCAACATCATAAAAGCAGATAAACTATGAGTTAAGAATACGATGCCCGATAAAACTCCGCTGATTAGTAAATATTTCCTATTATTATTCTCGTTAGCCTGGTAATATAAGTATAAAACTAATGGTATTATAATAAAGCTTAAAGTTTCAGGCGATGCCATAAAACCTCTGTTAAAAGTTATCAAACTGTATATTGAGAGTAATCCAGCTGAAAATCCTGAAACAAGCCCGAAAAATCGGTAAGTTACGTAAGATAAGGATAAAACCATTAGCATGCCCAAAATGGGTTGTAGAAACCGTGCCACTTGGAATGGATCTGCCTTAAATAGTATAGTAAGTCCAGCTAATAGGAAATGGAAAACTGGAGGATAACCTACCGGTCTTCCATTAGGTGCGACGGTTGAAGGATCCCAGTAGGTGAAACCATTCGCTAAATAAAGTTTAGTGAGATGTATATGATAATAAATATCCCAGCTTAGTGGCCATTGAAATTTTAAAGTAGGTATAAGTATTATTAAGAATGCCATTATCGCTGGAATTAATAATAAAAAGATTTTCCATTTTTTCTTAGTTAAAAATTCCATTTATCCACCCATGCATTTTATATTGAATGAATCTATTTAAAATTTATTCATTAGATGATCTAAATTAGATCACATAATTTATATGATCCAAACTAGATCATGTACTATAAATTAGATCACATAATTTATATGATCCAAATTAGATCATATAATTATAAAATCAGATCATAGGTTTTCAAAATGGATAATATAGCTTTAGGAACTAATACAGATTTAACTGATGAGCAGTTTTATAACCGTGAAGAAGATATTAAATGGATAAAAAACTTTTTAGAATCCACATCAACAGGATCCCCACCTTCAATAATGATTACCGGAATTAGAGGTGTAGGAAAAACTGTTTTACTTAAAAAAATAAAAAAAGACTTAGAAAATGAATACTTAATTTGCTATATAGATTTATCCATTACATCTGGATATCAAAGAGGAAAATTAACTGAAATTGGTATAATGAATGATTTTTATGATGGATGGATGAATGAATGTGAAAAAAAAGGTATATCCACAATTTTTAAAAAAATATTAAAGATTTCTAAAAAAAATTTAGGATTAAGAGAAATAGTCAATGTAGCAGGATGGCCCCTACCCATACCAAAAACAGAAGATAATTACAAAAATCTATCCCAGTTTGTTTTTGACCTACCACAAACAATTTACGAAGAACAGTCAGGAAAAATTAAAGGAGCCATTCTAATTATAGATGAATTTCAAGCTATTAAAGACTTAGGAAACACTTTAAACTCATTCTTATGGTTCTTAAGAGGCATTATTCAAGATCAAAAAAATGTAGCATACATATTTTCGGGATCCGTAACATCCGCAGATTCAATTGTAACGGAATTAGCAAGTAAAGACGGCGCATTCGGTGGAAGAATTCTGACATTTGATATCCCTCCATTCGATATAGAAACAGTAAGAGAATATTTAGAAGAAAAAGTACCATCATTAATTTTTGAAGGAAAAGGATTCGAAAGATTTTATAAATTTACAAACGGCGTACCATTCTATGTGAATATATTTGCTAGAATACTTCTAAAAGAAGTACCTTTAGATGAGGACAAAGTAAAAGAAGAATTTAAAAATGCTCTAATTTTCTTAGCAGTACATTTTATGAATCAATGGAGCAGACTTACTTTCCAAGAACAATGCATCATAACTAAACTCATTGACAAACCCTTAAAAAGAATAGATATAGCAAAATCTTTAGGCATAGAACCCGGTGCTCTAAGCGTCTCTCTTAGAAAATTACAAGATCGTGGATTATTAAAATCTAAAAATGGATTATATAATATAACAGAAAACATCTTCAAAGCCTGGCTTAAAAAAGAACACGAGGAGAAAGGAGTATTCCCATTTCGAAGCATTTAAGTTAAAAAAAATGCAAAAAGAAACACTAATTAAGTGGGAAAAAAATTTGCTTATTCTTAATTAACTCCACAGGAATATTTAGACAAGTTGAAAGCTATAAAAAGAGCTATAAATTATAATATTTCGGGAGTTTTGGGGGTCTAAAAAAAAGGTTTTTATATATAAGCAATTTTACTAAGCCAAGATTAATATGACCATAAGACCAATCGAGCATCATAAACTTTCAGCTTGCTTATTTAAACTTTCCCTTTATTCTTTCTTATAATCACCAGCTTTCTTCTTTATCATGAACAGTTTCTCCCCAAAAAAATATAAATATTTCAAAATTAATCAAGCATCCTCACTAATTGCATTATTTTAAATACATCTAAAATTTGAAATAAAAAAAAAATTTTTTTTTAATAATCATTTAATTAGATCATAATCCTAACAGACGCTCTGCATTACCATGTGCAATCCGTTCCTTATCCATTGTGCTTACTGGAAGTTGATCCAAAAAGGCACGGGCCTGTGTCATTGAACTATAAGGATAATCAGCGGAAAACATTATTCGATCAACTCCCACTTCTAATAACAAATCGAGGAATGTTTGAGTGTAATTAAAGCCACTGAACGTGTAATTAACATTTTCTTGCAAGTAAGCGCCAATTGAACGTTTCAATTTAGTCATTTCCCTTGGTAAAGTACGGTCAATTCGAGGTAACATGAACGGAAGAGTTTCACCCATATGACCTATTATAAATTGTAAATTAGGGTAATGATCAAATACTCCACTAAGGATTATGCGAAGAATATGTATCGCAGTTTCAATATGCCAACCCCAACCTCCCGAAGCCAGCCCAGCAGTCACCTGTGG
>Ga0187851_10000477_pt1 | contig 41203 bp, 35 predicted proteins | sample June2016WEW_6_10_FD_132997 | JGI IMG/M metagenome (GOLD analysis project Ga0187851, IMG submission 132997) | Peatland microbial communities from SPRUCE experiment site at the Marcell Experimental Forest, Minnesota, USA - June2016WEW_6_10 | ecosystem: Environmental > Terrestrial > Soil >...
CCGCAGGCAGTCCGGCATCGGCCGCGAAGACGACGTCGCCGGTGGAGTCCAGCGCGGCGGGTCCGGAACGGTCGGCGAGCGCGGTCTCGGTCCGGGTCTGGCCGGTCAGCGCATCAATCACCAGCAATTGCAGGTCGGGGACGGCGGCGGTGCGCAGCGGGACCGCGATTCTTGAGCCAGGCAGATCCGAAGCCGTCTTCGCCGCCGCGCGACGCCCGGCGCCGGCAGGGCGCAGCAGGAGTTGGACGGCGTCCGGGTCCGGGTTCAACAGGTCCAGCAGTTGAGACGAGGCAGTGGGGATTGAGAGGACCGGCGCCCAGCCCGCGGCGGCGGTATAGAGCTGGCCGGCCGCGGTGAACCAGACCGCGGCCAGCGCGCCCTGCGAGTCGAAGGCGAAGCGTGCGGGCCCGGCAGGCGCGGGGATGGTCCGGGTAGCGCCGGTCTGACGGTCGCGGATGTTGAGCGCTCCGCCGCGGGTCCAGCAGATTTGACTGGGGGATGAGGCGACGGCGTCGACGGGCCCGACCGACGCCGGCACGGCCAGCCAGGATCCGGGCAGCCCTTGAATCTCAACCGCCTGGTTGCCGGCGTGCTGAACCACGCCCCAGGAGGGCGGGGCGATCTGGGCGGCGGCGGTCGTGGCGAGCGCCAGTTGAAGGAGCAGGGAAGAAGTGCGCATGTCAGTGCTGCGGGCCGATCGTAATCAACGGCACGCCGACGACCGGCGGAACCGAGGCAAGCGTAATGGGGCCGGGGGTCACGGGCGCGGGCGTGCTGGATCCATGCGAGAACGCCGCCACGGCTCCCCCGGCCGCTCCGGCGCCGACCAACGCGGCGATAATCAGCCACCTATGGTTGCCAGAGCCGACCTTGGGGAAGTGGCCCGGATTGGAGGTGTCCAGATCCTTTCCTGAATGCTGGCCGATCTCGACGGGAATCTCGAGCTCCGCCGTATCGGTGCCGAGCGTGCCTGAGACGGCAACCACCAGCGTCCCAGGCTGGCTGTTCCAGGCGATTCCGAAGACTGCGGCGCGGCCGTCGGCGCCGGTTAGGACCGTTTCGGTGGCTAAACCGCTGGCAAAGCGGCCGGTTGAACCCTCGGCGGGGAGCCGGAATCGAACCTTCGCGCCGGGGACAGGCTGGCCCTGGTCGTTCTCCACCGCGACAACGATCCGGCGGGAGGAAGGGGCGCCCGGCGCGACGACCATCCCCTGGCCTTCGATGGCGCGTAGATGCAAAGTGGAGGCACATAAGCACTGGCTGCCGATGAGGAAGACACCGCCAGCCCACAGGACGATACGTCCGACGCGAGTTAGTAACATGGGGGATCTGGAAGTGAGTGGGACCGGGGAGTCGGAACTCTCCGGGCGATTTCCGGAACAGCGGATCAGAACCGGGCGACGACGACGGTGACGTTATCGGGACCGCCGGCCTCGAGGGCCAGCTCGATCAGGGTATGGGCAATGGAGGCCAAGGTGCCACCGTCGGCGAATACCGCCGCGATCTCGCCCGGCGGCACGACGCCGTGCAGTCCGTCGCTGGACAGCAACGCCATGCTGTCGGGCCGTGGGTGAATCACCTGGCTCTGGACGCGGTGCTCGACGCCCACGCCGATGGCCGTGGTCAACGCATGGCGCAGCGGGTGGGTGCTGAGCGCCTCTTCGCTGAGGCCGAGATTCCGGCCGATCTCATTGACCCAGCTGTTGTCGCTGGTGAGCAGCGTCAGGCCACCGTCCTCCCACAACCAACCGCGGCTGTCTCCAATGCTGGTGACGGCGAGGCCGGCGGGAGTCTCGAGCATTGCCACCAGCGTCGTCCCCATGCCTTTCAGTTGAGGATCCTCCTCGGCGAGGGCGCGGACGCGGAGATCGGCTTCGAGGAACGCGGACTCGAGCAGGGAGGGCGAGGGGACGTCCGAGTTGGCCACATCCACTACGGACTGCACGGCAACCAGCGACGCGGTCTCTCCGGCCTGAGCGCCGCCCATCCCGTCGGCGAGCACGACCAGCCCGTGCTCACATGATGCGTAGAACTGGTCCTCGTTGTTCGCGCGGACAAGTCCCTGGTGCGAAAGTCCAACTGCCTCGATCATGGAAAGGCCTCTGAAATTATAACTGGATCTGAGCCGGAATCCTCAGCGTACGCCAAAATATCCGGCCGGAGCCGTGGCGCCCACCGGATAACGGGACAGTTGGCCGCGGGTCCGCGCCGGCGTGCCGCGGGTGCGATTCAATTGTGAGTTTCCGGGTCGACCATAGCTTTGAGCTGGCGCCAGGCGCTCTCGTCATAATTCTCCTTGAGGCGTTCCAAGGCCTCGGCTTTCATGTCACCCGGGCGGCCGCGTTCTTTCCGTTTGCAGCGCGCCAGCAAGTCAGCGGCGGCCGCATCGCCAGGCTTGCGTTCCAGGGCCGCCTGGAATTGCCGGGCGGCGGCCTCGAGATCGTTTTTCCGAAAGAGCTCGTAGCCGGCGTTGAAGTAGTAGTCCGGGTCCGCGGGATCGCCTTCAATGGCTCGGCTGAAACTGGCAGCGGCTTGCGCGTCGCCGGCCCGGAGCTGCGAGGCGCCCAGGTTGTTCCAGACCTCGCTCAGGGGAATTTCGGCGGCGAGTTGCCGAAAGGCCTCCACCGACTGCGCGTAGTCCCCAATGTGATAGCGCGCCAGCCCGAGCCGGAACAGGGATTCGCGGAAGTGAGCGTCAGCCGGAACCACCTTGGCCAACCATTCAGCCGCACTGCGGTAATCGCGGCGGGCATAGTACAGGGCGCCCAACTGGTAGCACGGGCCGGAATAGCCGGGTTGCAGGCGGGCCGCGGCGGCGAAGAGCTTGTGCTTCTGATCGTAGGAGGTGGCAATCAGGCCGCGGACATAGCGTTCGAGCGCATCCAGACGCACCGGGGGGTGCGATGCCAGGTAATCCTGCTCACTCGTAGTGGCGCCGGGCTTCAGCGCGATGAGCATTCGCCAGGCCAGTTGGGCCTGCAGCAGAGACAGGTCGTCGAAAGCGCCCGAGACCTCGAAGTCCTTGACCCGCCGGAGCTTCCTGGCATTGAGTATCCGTGCGTGAAGCTTCAGCCCGGCGCGCGTTCCCTCCTTGGCCGGCGTTGCTTCGAAGCTGCCCGAAACGACCAGCACGGCATCGAGGTTCACCGCGATCTCCAGCAGCGTGGCCTCGGTCAGAGGCGCATACTTGCGGACGTTCATCTGGCGCAGCACGGTGTCGCGCTCTTCGGGCCGCACGACGAACGGCAGCTCCGCGAACAGAGTCTCAAAAGCCGAGACGGCGAGACTCTCGCCGACCCAATCCAGGCTGCGGTTCGGACTCAGGTTGGAGAAGGGAACGACGACCACGTTCTCGGGCGGGGCTGCGGCCATATGGAACGGCGCGAAGCCGCAGCCGAGCAGGCCGGCCGAGATTAGAAACCCGAGTCGCCTCAACACGCCACACAGCATAGCAGAGGCGGCTCGGGTTGCTCACAATGGGCCCCGGGCTCAGACCAGCCAGGGCGCGGGGGACAACGGCGTTTAATTGAAGATCAGCTTCTGGTTCGTACCGCCGAGACGGATCTCCTGGATCTTCATCTTGCCGCCTTCGGAGGTGTAGCGCACCGAGGTGGAGGAGAATTTGGAGTCGGCAGTCTCGATCTTGGCCGCGGCTTCCACCTTCTGCTTGCCCATGGATATGATCGCTTTGTCTCCGTCGACGGTCACCTTATATTCGCCGGCCTTCAGTTCCTTGCCCCCGACAACGGAGGTTTGGAACAAGGTCACGTTGTAGCTGGCGGCGCTGGCCAGCATCAACGCGGCAGTCAGAAACAGTGTCAGAAGTTTCGTGGTTTTAGTCATCTTGGACTCTCCTATCTCAAATTGTAGCCTGCTCGCACGCGTCTGTGGCAGAGTCCGCACCACGTTTTTGTGGTGTTGGCTGCCGCTGCGCAAATACCAACTCATTCCAATGGGCTTACACGTTGTTAAGCCTGTGTAATGTTAAGACGAAAGAAGTGCCGTTTACGCTTGCAAATTGGACAGAAATTGGCGTGTGATTTCTGTCACATCTTGTATGGTTTGGGGATCGTCACCGAACCCGTGGATCCAGATCGCCAGGGGCTCGCGGCGGAACCAGGTGAGTTGGCGTTTGGCATACTGGCGCGTCGCGATGATGGTGGACTCGATGGCTTGATCTTCCGACATCCGCCCCGCCAGGACCTCGGTCGCTTCGTGATAGCCGATGGATTCGAAAGCTCTTGCGTCGATCGGAACGCCCTGTGCGAGGAGCGCCCGCACCTCGCCCACCAAACCGGTGGCGAACATGGCCCGGGTGCGCGCCGCAATTCGCTCGTGCAGCACCGTGCGCTGCGGGTCGAGAACCAACTTGAGCGGGCGGAAGCCCGCGAGAGCCGGCCGGCCCTGGAGGAACAATTCGGCGGCGGGCCGGCGGCTCAGGAGGCAGATCTCCACGGCGCGGATGATCTTCTTGGTATCGTGCGGGTGGATGCGGCCGGCGGTAGCCGGATCGAGGCGTCGCAGCAACCGGTGCAAGCGCCCGCTCCGATGCAGCTCCATGCGCGCCAGACGCGCGCGCAGGGCTTCGTCGCGCCGCGGCCCTTCGGCCAGGCCATCGAGCAGCGCGCGCAGGTAGAAACCGGTGCCGCCGGCGAGGACCGGCAACGCACCGCGCAGCGCGATCTCAGCGAGCACGCGCCGGGCCCGCACGGCGTAATCCCCGGCCGTCGTCACTTCCTGCGGGTCGAGGATATCAAAGAGATGGTGGGGCACGAGCCGGCGTTCAGCCGGCGGCGTTTTCGCGGTGCCGAGGTCGAGCCCGCGGTAAAGCTGCAAGGAATCACAATTGACGATCTCCCCGCGAAAGCGCAGGGCCAGTTCGAGTGCCAGCGCGCTTTTGCCCGAAGCCGTGGGTCCGGCCACGACGACGAGCGGAGAGTTTGTCTGAGCGGCCAACGCCATCCCCTTTTGCCTGTCAACCTATGTCCATCTATTTTAAAGGTCTGCGGCGTTCCTTATGGGCGCCGGGCGGACGCGCCGGGCGCGCCCTTGGGTTGCGATTGAGGTGGCGTTCCAAACGAGATGAAACTGCGTCCCTATGAAACACATCGGTTATAGTAGTTGAATTGGAGCACGCCTTTCGTGTCTGCCCGGCCTACGAGGGGTGCGTGTAAAGCAAGGACGACACCGACCATGACGCGTTTTCTGTGCAATCTGACCATGGCCGCCGTAGCCAGCGCCACGGCTGGCGGGCTGCTTTTCGGACAATCGGAAGAACCCGCAAAACCCGACCACCGGGCGTCGGCCTACTACCACGCCACGCTGGGCCACATGTACTCGGAATTGGCGGCGGCATACGGCGGGCGCGGCGAGTATCTCAGCAAGGCGATCGACAACTACAAACTGGCGATGCGCGAAGACCCCGCCACGGCATATCTGCCGCAGGAACTGGCCGACCTGTACCTGCAATCGGGCCAGGCACGGATTGCGATCGCCGAGTTCGAGGATGCGCTGAAGAAGAACCCCGACGATCTGAACGCGCGCCGGATTCTGGCCCGCTTTTACACCGCCCGGATCAGTCAGGGCCAGCAGCAGCGGATGAATGAGGATATGCTGCGCGCGGCCATTGAGCAGTACCAGAAGATCAGCGAGCAGGCTCCGAAAGATCTCGAAAACTGGTTGATGCTCGGCCGGCTGCAGAAGCTGGCGACGAACTCCGCGGCCGCTGAGAAGGCATATAAGAAGGCTCTCGAACTCGATCCGGATGGGGAAGAAGCGCTGACCGGTTTGGCCATGGTTTACGGGGACCTGGGCGACAACACGAACGCTACCCTGCTGCTGAAGCGGGTCGCCGAGAAGAGCCCCAGCCTGAGGACGCTGACGGCGCTGGCCATTGCCTACGACCAGATGAAGGACTACAAGGGCTCCGCGGAAGCCTATCGCCGGGCACTCGAGCTGAACCGCGAGAATACCGATCTCAAGACCGCGTATGCCGAGGAACTGCTCAAGACCGGCGACGACAACGAGGCGCTGAAAGTCTTCCAGGAGCTCGCCGCCGAGGAGCCGAGCCATCTGGGCGCGGCCCTGAAGATCTCGGAGATTTACAGGCAGAAACGCGATTTTGCAAAGGCCCACGAGTATGCGGATAAAGCTAGCGAGCTCGATCCGACGAATCTCGAAGTGCAATTCAATCAGGTTTCGCTGCTGGAGGCGGAAGGCAAACCGGCGGAGGCGATTCGCACGCTGAAGGAAGTGCTGGACGGGATGCCCAAGAAGCTGACTGCTCCGGGCGACCGGACCAACCGGGCGTTCCTGCTGGAGCGACTGGGGATTCTGTACCGCCTGAATGACCAGACCGAGCAGGCGGTAGCGGCGTTCCGAGAGATCATCGACCTGGATCCGGACTCCGGTGCTCGCGCCGCGGCGCAGATTCTGGAAACATACACCAACGGCAAGGATTACGCGGCGGCGGAGCGCGAAGCGGCGGTGTTCACCAAGCAGTATCCGCAGGACCGGATGATCAAGACGGTCAACGCCGACCTGCAAGCCGACCTGGGGCAATTCAAGGAAGCCGAGAGCACGCTGAAGTCGCTATTGGACGGCAAGAGCGACCGCGAAGTCTGGATCGCCCTGTCGCAGGTTTACGAGAAGGCGAAGAACTGGACCGCCATGGGGCAGGCCATCGACCAGGTGGAGAAACTGGGCGCGTCGTCCGAGGAGAAGGAAGACGCGATGTTCCTGCGCGGCGCGATGTTCGAGCGGATGAAGAAGTTCGAGCAGTCCGAAGCCGAGTTCCGCAAAGTCCTGCAGATGGACCCCGCCAGTGCCCGCACCCTGAATTACCTGGGATACATGCTGGCCGACCGGAATGCGCGATTAAACGAAGCGCTGGAGATGATTCAGAAAGCAGTGGATCAGGAGCCGACCAACAGCGCCTACCTCGACAGCCTGGGGTGGGTTTATTACCGGCTGAACAAGCTGGAAGAGGCCGAGGATAACCTGCGCCGCTCGCTGCAGTATGGCAGCCGCGACGCCGCGGTCTACGACCATCTGGGCGACGTTTATCTGAGCCGGAACAAGCTGAAAGACGCCATCAAGCAGTGGGAGCGCTCATTGAAGGAATGGCAGACGGCGTCTCCCAGCGAGGCCGATCCGGCCGAGATCGTCAAGGTCCAGAAGAAGCTCGAAAAGGCCAAAGTGCGTCTCGCTCAGGAACACGGCGGCGCGAAGCGCGAAGAGTAACGCGAGCGGTGCGGCCCAGGCCTCGCGCCGGCCCCGTGCACTCCACAGGACGTGCTGGCGCGAGCGGTACTTGGTGCGCACTTTCGTGAAGGCTCTGGCCGATGTGGGCGCCCCCGTATATCCGGTCCATCCCGGCCGAACAGCGAACGCGTCACAATGCGTCACAATGAAGTTATGCGGATGATGTCCGGCCTCATTCTAGCGGCCTGCCTCTCGGCGGCCCTCCCGCTTGCCGCCGCGGACGAAAACCTGGGCGCGCCTCTTACCCTGAAAACGCAAACGCCGATCGCCGAACTCCTGGCCAAGCCCGCCCGATTCGTCGGGCGCAGTGTGCAGGTGAAGGGCAAGATCACCGACGTCTGCCAGAAGATGGGCTGTTGGATCATGTTGCTGGACGCGGCCACCGGCGCGTCGATCCGGATCAAGGCCAATGACGGCGAGATCGTCTTCCCGAAGGAATCGATCGGCAAGATGGCCGTGGCCGAAGGATCGTTCCAAGAAATCAAGCTCACGCGGGCGCAGGCGGTCGAACGCGCTAAGCACGAAGCCGAGGAAAAAGGCGCCAAGTTCGATCCGGCGTCGGTGCGAGGGCCACTGACGATCTATCAGATTCAGGGCACCGGCGCGATCATCGTGGACTAAGCCTCACCGAATGGTCCGGCGGTACCAGCGCCAGCCCCAGGCGTCGAGTTGCAACGCCGGCAGCCCGGCGGCCGTGTCCTTCCCCATCTCGACGAAGCCTTCGTGCGAGGCCAGACTCACGCTTCCCTGGAACGGCCGATTGGAGAGGTTGACGGCGAAAACGATCTCCTCGCCTGCAGTGTGCCGGGCGAAGGTGACGATCCGCGATTCGTCGCTATTGGCGAGCCAGACCAGGTCCCCGCGCCGCAGTGCCGGGTGGTCGCGACGCAGCCGGGTCAGCGCTTCGTAAGTCTTCGGAAACTCGGGCCGGCGCTCCACGATCGGCCAGAAGACGCGCAGGTTTTCAAACAGCGCGGGCCCGCCGGACTCGGTCGTGTCTCCCACCTCCATGCCGTTGTAGAGCATCGGCACGCCTTCGAGCGCGAAGACCAGCGCGGAGGCGGCCAGCGTGCCCTTCTCGCCGAAGCGGGCGATGGCGCGCTTCTCGTCGTGGTTGTCCGAGAAGATCATGTGCAAGGCGCCGCGCGGGAACTTGGCCTTCTGCTCTTCCCACACCTGGCGGATCGCGCTGGCGGGCTGGCCCGATTGCAGCACTTCGGTCAGCGTGTTGTGAAACGGCCAGGCGTAGTCGAGACTGAAGTCCTGCACCAGCAATTCGGGCGCGCTCCACTCGTCCAGCATTAGGACGTCTGGCTTCGCGCTCTCGACACGCGGACGGGCCTGGTCCCAAAATGTTGTCGGAACCATCCCCGCGGCGTCGCAGCGGAAGCCGTCGAGGTCGAACTCCCGCAGCCAGTATTCGAGCATGGCCATCATGTATTCACGCAGCTTGGCGTTGCCATAGTCCAACGCGGCGACGTCGTTCCAATCGGGATTGGGCGGGATAATGTGGCCCTGCGCATCGTGCTTGTAGAAATCTGGATGGGCCATCATGACGCTGTCCCAGGCGGTGTGGTTGGCGACGATGTCGATGATGACCTTGAATCCACGCGCATGCGCCGCCCGGATCAGCGTCTTCAAATCTTCCTTCGTCCCATAGGCCGGATCGACGGCGTAATAGTCGCGCACCGAGTATGGGCTGCCGTAGGTGCCCTTCCGATTCAGCAGGCCCGATGGATGCACCGGCATCAGCCACAGGATCGTGACACCCGTCTTCTTCAACTGGTCCAGCTTCGCAGTGATGCCCGCGAAGTTCCCCGCCGGCGAAAACGTGCGCGTGTTGATCTCGTAGATGACGCCGTCCCGCACCCACTCGGGCGCGCTACGCGCGGGCAAAGCCGACACGTCGGCAGGTGGCGCAGCCATTGCGAGGGCGCTTAGCGAGAGCAAGACTGCGAGACCAGCGTGGATGATTCTCATGTCAAGATCTTACAGGCTCCGCGCGGCCGCCGCGTGCAGCCTGCGAAGACGATGTTTCATACTGTAAGACGCGAATAGACTTTATGCGGAAAGCTGCCGGCCATGCACTGGCGCGGCGGAACGGTCTGGTGGCGGATGAGCGCAAAACTACAAGGCATTTTCACGCCGACGCTGGTGCCGCTCGACGAGCGCGGCGGAATCAACGAAGCCGAGCTGCGGCGTTTCGTCTCGTGGCTGATTGAACGTGGCGTCCACGGCCTGTATCCCAACGGATCCACCGGCGAATTCACGCGTTTCACGGCCGAGGAACGCCGGCGCATCGTCCAACTCACGTGCGACGAGGCGCGGGGCCGCGTGCCAGTGCTCGCCGGCGCGGCCGAGGCCAACGTCAAGGAGACGCTCGCGGCCTGCGAGGTCTACGCCGGGATGGGCGCCACGGCGGTAGCCATCGTCTCGCCGATCTACTTCCGGCTCACCCCCGACGCCGTGTACGCCTATTTCGCGGAGATCGGGCGCAATTCTCCGATTGACGTCACGCTGTACAACATCCCGATGTTCGCCAGCCCGATCGACCTGCCCACCATCCGGCGCCTGGCCGAGTTGCCGCGCATCGTCGGCATCAAGGACTCTTCGGGCGATCTGGCGTTCATGATGCGGATGATCGCCGCGGTGCGCCCCGCGCGCCCCGATTTCTCGTTTCTGACCGGCTGGGAAGCCGTGCTGGCGCCGATGTTGATGATCGGCTGCGACGGCGGAACCAACGCCAGCAGCAACGCAGTGCCCGAAGTGACGCGGAGGATCTACGAACTGTGCCGCTCCGGCGGGTTCGAAGAGGCGATGCGCTGGCAGTACCGGATTCTCGAGCTGTTCGACGCGATGCTCTTCCCGTTCGAGTTTCCCGACGGTTTCCGCGCCGCGGCGGAGCTGCGCGGATTCCGTTTCGGCCACGGCCGCCAGCCGCTGAGCAGCGCCCAGGAGACGGACAAGAAGCCGCTGGCAGCGATTCTGCAGTGCATTCTCTCGGACTTCGGTTTGGTCCAGGCGCCGGCTGAGGGCTGTGCGCCTCGAACGGGCATTCTGGAGCAGGATCGGATCGCACAAGTGGTTTACGAAGTGATGGCAATCCTGGATAAGCGGGGGATGCTCTGAGCGCGGCACTGGCATTTGTGGAGCTGGGCGGCTGGTCGCCGGCTATGGTCGTCCTGGACGCCATGGAGAAGACGGCCCGGGTGCGCGTGCTCCAGGCCGAGTTGAACGACCAGCCGGGCGTCTGTCTCAAACTCACCGGAGCGCTCGCCGATCTCGAAGCGGCCGTACAATCTGCGGAGCGCGTGGCCCAGGCGATGGGCGTGGCAGCGGTGATCGGTCTGATCCCCGGGCCCGCCGACGGCGCGCGCGCGGCGTATGAAGCCGCGGCGGATTTCAATCCACTCATCGAACAGGCTTCAGTCCAATTTCCCCGCCGGATGGAAAGAATGCGTGAGGGCAAAATGAATGAACAGGCGAGTTTCGCAGTCGGGCTGATCGAGACCCAGGGTTTTACCGCGGTTTTCGAGGCCATCGACACCGCGGTCAAAACGGCCTCGGTTGAGGTGCTGGCGCGCGAGAAGCTCGGCGGCGGCTACATCACGGTTGTCATCAAGGGCGACATCGCGGCGGTGCGGGCCGCGGTAGAGGCGGGCAGCGCGAAAGTGAACGGCCTCGGAAAACTGATCGCCGCACACGTCATCGCCAGTCCGAGCCAGGCCGTGCTGTCGCTGCTGCCAGTCAAGTGAAGGCGCTCCCTTCGCGCGCGGTAGGCCTTGCGGGGCGCATTGGAACAACGCTGACCCGCAGCGTTCGCTTCGGGACGGGACTCCGAAGCGTTGCACCGCATCGGATCGTTGCATCCCGCGCTGGCGGCGGGTTCTTACATGGGCCATTATTAGACCCAGGGGCTGATCGTGCAGGGCCGTTCTATTTGTCTTCCGCTTGCCGCCGCCTTCGCGCTGGCGGGGCTGCTCACGGCCCCGCTGCCGGCGGCGCGCTCGGATGCCGTGCTCTCGGGGCAGGTGGTCGACGAGGACGGCGCTCCGGTCGGTGGCGCGAAGGTCACTCTGCGCACGGCGGGCGCGTCCGGTGCACCCCTCCTACAGACCACCACGGATCCGGCCGGCCGCTTCCTGGCGCGCCTTCCTGCCGCTGGCACATATCTATTGGACGTCCAGCATCAGGGCTTCTTCGAACTGCGGGATCGCAGCGTCGCCCTCGAGGTTTCCACCGCCCTCACGTTTGTGTTGAACCCGATCCGCGAAGTGTTTCAAACCCTGGACGTCGACGGAACGCCTTCGCCCGTCGACCTCGATGAGATTCACCGCGACGAGCAACTCACAGGCACCGAAATCAACGACGTGCCCTTCCGCTCGAGCAACAGCCTTCGCAACGCGCTCCAGCTGATGCCGAGCGTTCTTGAAGATCAGAGCGGCGCCCTGCATTTTGCCGGCGGCGCCGAGAACCAGACGCTATACATGCTGAATGGGTTCGACATCGGCGATCCCGTCACCGGGCGGCTGAACACGCAGATGGGCCTGGATGGAGTGCAATCCATCCAGTTCCTCACCGGCCGCTATTCGCCCGAGTTTGGGAAAGGCTCCTCGGGCGTTCTGTCCCTGAAGACCGACAACGGCTCCGATCAATTCCGCTTCGATACGACCAACTTCGTTCCCGGGCTCGACACGCACAGCGGCATCCACATGGGCGGATGGACGCCGCGCGTCGTCGTCTCCGGACCCATTTGGAAGGGCCACGCCTGGTTCGCCGACGACTTCGACTTTCAATACTCCATCCACTGGGTCGACGGCCTGCCCAAGGGGCAGAACTCGCAAACCGGCTGGCAGGGCGCCAACGTGCTGCACACCCAGGTGAATCTGAGTCCGGTCAACATCGTCTTCGCCGACTTCCTGGTCAATCAAGCCAATCAGAGCCGTTTCGGGCTCGGCGTCCTCGACCCCGTTTCCACGACCACCACAGACCGCTCCAGCGAATACTTCTGGAGTCTAAAGGACCAGATCTACTTCGGCCACGGCGCGCTCATCGAGTTGGGCGTCGCACAGAACCGTTTCGAACTGCGCCAGCTCCCGCAGGGCGACGCCCTGTACGTCATTTCGCCGGAAGGCCGCAGCGGCAACTACTTCGTCGATTCGTCGCAACGCTCGCGCCGCGATCAGCTCCTCGCGGACGGGTTTCTGCCGCGCTTCAAGGCCGCCGGCGTACACCAGATCAAGGCCGGCGTCGGCCTCGACCGTCTGAACTACGATGCCGGCTTCCAGCGCACCGGCTACGAACAACTCGGCGTGGCGGGCCAACTGCTGTCGAGCACGGTGTTCGAGGGCAGCGGCCAATTCCGCCGGCCGAATCTCGAACAATCGTCGTATGTGCTTGACGACTGGCGTCCGCGCGAGAACGTCCAGATCCAGGCGGGTCTGCGCCAGGACTGGGACGAACTGGTGCGCCGCGCCGCCTTCGGTCCGCGCGTGTCGGCCTCCTGGTCGCCTTCGACTTCGGGCCGCACCAAGCTCTCTGCCGGCTATGCGATCACTTACGACGCCTCGCCCCTGACGCTGTTCAGCCAGCCGCTCGACCAGTATTCCGTCACCACTCGCTTTAACCCCGACGGCACTCTGGCCGGCCCCCCCGCGGCCATTCAGTTCAGCATCCCCTATGGGCATCTCAAGCCTCCGCGAAGCACGAATTGGAGCTCCACTTTCGACCAGCGGCTGCCGCACAAAATGTACCTCGCTCTGGACTATCTCCGGCGCACCGGAACCGATGGCTTCAGCTACCTCCCCGCCACATCGCCAGGATCATCCATTGAGGAACCTATCACCCCCTTGCCGGTGCCGGTCTCGAACGAGCTCTTCGTTCTCACCAACTCGCGCCGCGATCAATACCAATCCGCCCAGGTGAGCCTGCGCCAGAATCTGGGCGGCCAATTCGAGTGGTTCGCCAGCTACACCCGCTCCCGCGCCACTTCCAACGCCGTTCTCGACATCAAAGTCGACCAGGTGACGCAGGTGCTGGACAACTACGGTCCGATGCCCTGGGACGCGCCCGACCGGTTCCTCGCCTGGGCCTACATGCCGCTGCCGCTGAAGAACTGGTTCGCCTCCCTGTTGTGCGACGCGCGCACCGGCTTCCCCTACTCCATCGTCGACCAGACCGGCCTGGTCCAAGGCGCTGTGAATTCGCAACGCTACCCGTTCAATTTCGATTTGAATGTGTACTTGGAGCGCCGATTCACCTTTCGCGGCCGCCGGTTCGCGCTTCGGGGCGGCATCAACAACATCACCAACAGCGGCAATCCGACCGCGGTTTACAATGTCCTCGGAGCGCCGGCTTTCGGGCAGTTCCTGGGCCGCGAAGGACGTCATGTTCAGGTGCGCATCCGCTTTTTCGGACGCTCCTGACGCCGCTTCCTCTCACGGCCGGAAGGCGTCGCACACTTTAATGGCTCCAACCGGCTGAGAATTATGGCCCCTGTCGCACCACTCTCATACTTAGCGAGTACTTTGAAATAAGAGCACCCAGCTCCCTAACCTATGCCACGCGTCTTCAGCTTTCACGTTTCCCCTTGTCTTCCGCCGGCCTTGAAGTGCTTGAACGCCCTTTCCCTGAACCTCCGCTGGTGCTGGGACCATTCCGCCATCGAGCTTTTTCGGGGCATCGATCCGGATCTCTGGGAACAGACCGGCCACAACCCGCGGCTGATGTTCGGCCGCATCGATCAGCGGCGGCTTGCCGCGTTGGCCGTCGACGAGGCGTTCCTGGCCCAGATGGAGCGCGCCAAGGCCAGTCTCGACGAGTACCTTTCCGGCCAGGGCTGGTTTCCGCGCGCCCATCCCGAAGCGATGGGACTCGTCGCCGCCTACTTCTCCGCCGAGTTCGGGCTGACCGAATGCATCCCCAACTACGCCGGCGGCCTCGGCATCCTGGCCGGCGATGACCTCAAGTCCGCCAGCGACCTGGGGCTGCCGCTGGTCGGAGTCGGCTTGCTGTACCAGGGCGGCTACTTCCGCCAGTACCTCAACGCCGATGGCTGGCAGCAGGAGACCTATCCGATCAACGATTTCCACAATCTACCCCTGCAGCCGCTCGAGGACAAGGACGGCGAGCCGCTGATGGTCCAGGTGAGCTTCCCCGGCCGCCCCGTCTTCGCCCGCATCTGGCAGGTCCAAGTCGGGCGCATCCCGCTCTACCTTCTCGACACGAATGTGGTCCGCAACTCCGCCGACGACCGCCGCATCACCGGCGCGCTGTACGGCGGCGACCGCGAGCTGCGCATCCAGCAGGAAATCATCCTGGGCATCGGCGGGTTGCGCGCCCTGAAAACGCTCGGCATCAGCCCGACGGTCTGCCACATGAACGAAGGCCATTCGGCCTTTCTCGGCCTGGAGCGCACCCGCGTGTTGATGGCAGAGCAGGGTCTGCCCTACTTTGAGGCTCGCCAGATCGCCGCCGCGGGCAATGTGTTCACCACGCACACCCCCGTTCCGGCAGGCTTCGACCGTTTTGACACCTGGCTCATGGAGAAGTACTTCCGCGACTACGCCGGCCAGCTCAGCCTGAGCTTTGAACAACTGCTCGGCATCGGGCGACAGAACCCTCACGACGCGGGCGAGCCCTTCAACATGGCCTTCCTGGCCGCGCGCCTCAGTTCCTGCACTAACGCCGTGAGCCGACTGCACGGCGAGGTGACCCGCAAAATGGCTCAGCCGATGTGGGCTGGCTACCCGCTCTCCGAAGTGCCGATCGGTTACGTCACCAACGGCATCCATGCGCGCACCTGGACCTCGATGGAGATGAGCCGGCTGCTCGACCGCTATCTCGGCCCGCGTTGGGCGGACGAGCCCAGCAACCACGCCCTGTGGGAGCGCATCGGCCGCATTCCGGACCAGGAACTGTGGCGGGTTCACCAGATCCGCCGCGAGCGCCTGATCGGGTATGCCCGCGCCCGGCTGGCCACCCAGATTCGGCAGCGCGGCGGCTCCGGCTCCGATGTCTCCATCGCCGACGACGTCCTGGCCTCGGAAACCCTGACCATCGGCTTCGCGCGCCGCTTTGCCACCTATAAGCGCGCCACGCTGTTGCTGCGCGATCCGGCCCGTTTCAAAAGGATCCTGACCAACCCTCAACGCCCGGTGCAAATGCTCTTTGCCGGCAAGGCCCACCCGCATGACAATGCCGGCAAGGACCTGATTCAACAGGTGGTTCACTTCGCCCGCGATCCCGAAATTCGCGACCATATCGTTTTCCTGGAGAATTACGACATCTCCGTGGCCCGCTATCTGGTCCAGGGCTGCGACGTATGGCTCAACACGCCCCGCCGGCCCAACGAGGCCAGCGGGACCAGCGGCATGAAACTGCTGCCCAACGGCGGTTTGAATCTCTCGATTCTCGATGGTTGGTGGGACGAGGCCTACACGCCGGAGGTCGGCTGGGCCATCGGCAGCGGCGAGGAATACGCCGACGAGAGCTACCAGGACGATGTCGAGTCGCGGGCGCTCTATCACCTGCTGGAACACGAGGTCGTGCCGCTGTTCTACGACCGCGACTCTCAGGGCATCCCGCGCGGCTGGATCGCCAAAATGAAGGCTTCCATGGCGAAGCTCACGCCGGTTTTCAACACCAGCCGGATGGTCGCCGAGTACGCCGAGAAGTTCTATATCCCCGCGCACGAACGCCATTTGCGCCTGGCCGCGGACCATGGCAAACGCGTCTACCCACTGGTTGAATGGCGCAAGCGTCTGCGCGCCCACGGCTCGGAGGTGAAGATCACGGACATCTCGAGCGAACATCCCGCCGATGTGGTCGTCGGCACGAAGTTCAAGGTCACGGCCCGGATTGTGCTGGGCGGCGTCGCCCCCGGCGACGTGCAGGTCCAGCTTTACTACGGCAACGTCGACTCCGAGGGCCGGATCGTCGCTGGCAAGACGGCCGGCATGAGTTTGGCCCAATCGACCGGCCCGGATTACACTTACCAGGGCGAAGTGGAGTGCCAGGATAGCGGCTCCTGCGGCTTTACGGTCCGGGTGATTCCCTTGAATGCGGACGCCATCCTGCCGTACGAACTGCCGTGGATCGTCTGGGCCGAATGATCGGCCCGGGCAGGGCCTGACTTACGTTCGCAATCGAGGCGCACGAGGTTCCCCGTGCCGCCGGGAGACTCCTGGTGATCGCCTGAGGGCCGCTCAGGATTTCGCACTTGGATGCGTGGCGCTGAGAATTCCGGCGACGGCGTGCGCCATGTCGAGCGTGGATGCGGAGCCGCCCATGTCGTAGGTCCTTACCCGGCCCTCGGCGACCACCTGGGCCACGGCCTGGTGGATAGCCTGGGCCGTCGGTTGCTCGCCCAGCCAGTCGGCCATCATCATGGCGGCGAGGATGGTGGCAATGGGATTCACTTTGTACAGGCCCGCGTACTTGGGGGCGGAGCCGTGGGTGGGTTCGAAGACCGCGTAGCCGGTCCCGATGTTGCCGCTGTAGGCGAAGCCCATGCCGCCGACCATCTGCGCGCAGAGGTCGGAGAGGATGTCGCCGAACAGGTTAGTCGTGACGATCACTTCGTAGCTGGCCGGATTCTTCAGCAGCCACATGCAAATGGCGTCCACGTTGGCCGTGTCGAACTGGATCTGCGGATAGCGGCGCGCGACCTCCTGGGCGGCTTCGAGAAAAACCCCGTCGGTGGCCCGGAGGACGTTGGCCTTGTGCACCGCGGTCACCTTGCGGCGGTTGTTTTTCAGCGCGTATTCAAAGGCCGCTTCGACAATCCGCAGCGACGCCTTGCGCGTGATGCTGCGAATGGAGATGGCGGCATCGGCCGGGATGCGGGCCATGCCCGGCTCCTGGAAGAAGACCGCCGGAACCTGGGGAAATTCGACGCCGACATACATGCCCTCGGTGTTTTCGCGGAAGACGACGATGTCGATGTTGTCGCGATAATTGAGCGGGTTGCCTGGAAACGCGCGGCACGGGCGCAAGCAGACGTACAGGTCCAACTGCTGGCGCATGCGCACGATGGGACTGCGATAGACCAGGCCGCGGCCCTGCAATTCGGGAGCCAGCTCACGGCCCGCGTCCTTCACCGGCTTGGACGTGATGGCGCCGAAGAAGGCGCAGTCGGTGCTTTTCAGCAGGTCGAGTGTGCGCGGCGGGAGCGCGTCGCCTTCCTGGCGCCAGAATTCCCAACCGATATCCCCGTGGATGTAGTCGGCCTCGAACCCCGCCGCGTCGAGAACGATGCGCGCGGCTTCGCAGACTTCCGTGCCGATGCCGTCTCCCGGCAGCCAGGCGATGCGGTGTTTCTTCATGGGGCGCTCCAGGCTCAGGCGGCGTGCTTCTTCTTGAGATAGGGGATCAGGCCGCCGGCGTTCAACAACTCCACCGCCCGCGGGTCGAGCGCGGCCGCTTTGCAGGCCGGCCCCGCGGGCAATTTGCGGATGTTGCCGCCGGCCAGGTCGATCTCGATCTCGTCGCCCGCGTTCAATGCGTCCGGCGCTTCCGCCGAGACGATCACGGGCAAGCCGAGATTGATCGAGTTGCGATAGAAGATGCGGGCGAACGACGGTGCGATGACCGCGCCAACGCCGGCGTATTTCAGCGCCGCCGCGGCCTGCTCGCGACTCGACCCGCAGCCGAAGTTTTTGCCGGCGAGAATAATGTCGCCAGGCCGCAAGGAAGCGCGGATCTCGGGGAAGGAGAGCTCGAAGAGATGCTCGGCAGTCTTCTCGCGGTCAGTGACGTTCAGGTAGCGGCCGGGGTAGATGATATCGGTATCGATATTCTCGCCGAGTTTGGCCGCGATGCGGCCGCGCAGAATCAAACGGTCGCCAGGCATGCGGGCGCCTCCTTTACGATCGATTCGGGATGTGCGAGTTGGCCCGCGATGGCCGAGGCGGCGACGACGGCGGGACTGGCCAGAAACACTCTGGAATCCTTGCTGCCCATGCGGCCCAGGAAGTTGCGGTTGGTCGAGGAGACGCAGGTCTCGCCGGCGGCGATGATGCCCTGGTGCACGCCGACGCACGGCCCACAGCCCGGCGGATTCACCATCGCACCCGCCCGGATCAGCGTCTCCAGATAGCCCAGCCGCATGGCCTCGAGATAGATCTGCTGCGAGGCCGGGATCACGATAAGGCGCGTGCGCGGATGGACCTGGCGGCCCTTAACGATGCGCGCGGCAATTTCGAGGTCCTCCAGCCGGCCGTTGGTGCAACTGCCGAGCACGGCCTGCTCGACCGGCACTTCACCCAGCTCCGAGAGCGGCTTAACGTTGTCCACGCTGTGCGGGCAGGCGATCTGCGGTTCCGGCACGTCGGCTGCCAAGTCGATGTGCAGGATCCGTTCGTAGACCGCGTCCGGGTCGGGCGCGATGGTTTCGATCGGGCGGCCCGCGCGCGGGCGCAAGTACTCCATAAGCGGCTCATCCACCGGTGTGAAGGCCACCTTCGCGCCCATCTCCATGGAGAGATTGGCGAGCACCATGCGCGAGGCCACGCTGAGCTTGCGGATGGCCGGGCCGTCGAACTCCACTGCGCGGTAATCGGCTCCGTCGGCGCCGAGCTTGCCGATGATATGCAGGATCAGGTCCTTGGCCGAGACCCAGGGGCGGAATTCGCCTTCCACCAGGATCCGCAGCGTGGACGGCACTTTGAACCACAGGCTGCCTTCGGTCCAGACGCCGGCCATTTCCGTCGCGCCGATGCCGGTGGCGAATGCCCCGAACGCGCCGTGCGTCGTTGTGTGGGAATCGGTGCCCACAACGACCATGCCGGGCAGGACGTGGCCGTGCTCGGCGAGCACCTGGTGGCAGATGCCGCCGCGGCCGACGTCGTAGAAATTGGCGATGCCCTGCGCACGCACGAATTCGCGCACGGCCTTGTGCGTGGTGGCCGTCTTCTCCGATTCGGCCGGCACGCGGTGGTCGAAAATGATGACGATCTTGCCGGCGTCCCAGACTTTGGGAACGCCGATCTCGGCGAAGCTCTTGCGCACCAGGTCGGCGTTCTCGTGGGACATGGCCAGGTCGACTTGGGCGACGACGATATCATCCGGCGACACGCGCTCGCGCCCGGCGGCGCGGGCCAGGATCTTTTCCGCGATTGTCATTCCCATGAAAGACCTCCTACACGACTACTTCGGCTTTGCCGGGCAGGTATCGGTTTTCAAGTTCCCGGTACTCCGGCAGGCCCACGAAGGCGGTGTATTGCTTGAACGAGGAGAGGCGCCCGGTCTCGCCGGCCAGGATGCCTGTCGGCGAGCGGCGCAGGTCGGTGAAAAAATCCACGAGCGCCTTGTGGGCCACCATGATCGAGGCCACGGGGATGCTGACCCGGGCCACGCCCAGACGGGCCAGTTCGGGGATCGGAATCAGCTCGGTTTTCACGCCCGTCACGCCGTCCATCAGGTTGACCGACAGCAGGCCGTGGATCTCGCGCACGGCGCGCTCAATGTCGGTGCGCGTCCCGATGCCGTCGAGGAAGGCCATATCGGCTCCGGCTTCCAGATACAGGTTGGCGCGCCGGATGGCTTCGTCCAGCCCGTGCACGGCGTAGGAGTCGGTGCGCGCGTTGATCACCAGATTCGACCCCAGGCGGCGGCGCGTGTCGGCCATCGCGCGGACCTTCCCGGCCATCTCCTCGGCGGAGATGACCTGCTTGCCTTCCATGTGGCCGCAACGCTTGGGGAAGACCTGGTCCTCGATGTTGACGCCGGCGGCGCCCATGCCGATCAGGCGTTCCGTGACCGCAGCGGCGTTGAGGGCGTTGCCGCCGCCGGTGTCGATGTCCGCCATCACCGGGATCCCCACGGCCCGAATGATGTGGGCCGTAATGTCCAGCACGTCCTTCATGTCCACCAGACCGACGTCGGGCTGGCCGAGCAGGCTTCCGGCGAGCCCAAAGCCACTCACCTGAATGGCTTCGAACCCCGCCGATTCGATGACTTTGGCGCTCAGCGCGTCATGACAACCTGGCGCCACCAGGGCCTGACGGCGCTCGAGAGCGGCTCTCAAAATGGATGATGGATCCTGCACGAAATGATTGCTCCTTCCAACCAAACCATTCTAATACAACCATAAGGTCCGGTTATCTGAATAGGGTCCGGTTGCGTGGCGGCGGGGCGCGGCAGAGCCCCGCTGATGCGTCTCTCGAATTCCATCCGGACTTGAGCGACCCGAAGCACCCGCCAGCAAGTAGTGGGTCATTGCCAGCACCGCGCAATCTGCGTTTAGGCGCCGTTTCCACTCCACGTTACGCCTCCCGCGAGCGTCAACCGTGTAGATGGGCTGGAGTCGGACTGCGCGCGCGCTGGCGGTCTGCGCATTGATCTTGGCGCAGTGCCCGCTGTCCGCCGGCGAGCCGAGCGCTGCCGCGCTGGAGCGCAAGGCGCGCAAGCTGGCCCGGAAAGGCGACTACGCCGGCGCCTACCTGGCGGCCCAGCAGGCCGTGGCGCGCCGCCCCGACGACCCTGCGCTGCGGGCTCTTGCCGCCGCCTACCAGCGTCAGGGGCTGCAGGCCTTGCAGGCGTACAAGTCTTTGAAACCGGCCGCCGAGCCCGAGAAGCCTCCGCGTTTGCCCGAAGCCACCATCGCCGATCTGCGCCAGCTCGAGCCGCCGCCAATGCTCCAACCACAGGTGCTGAGGCGCAGTTTCAACTTGAGCGCGAATCCGCGGGACCTGATCGCGAAAGTCACCGAAGCCTACGGCATCCGCGCGGTGTTCGACTCGGACTTCCCGCCGTCGGAGCCGCCGCGCCGGCTGCACATCGACAATGCTTCCTGGTCCGAAGCCATTTACGCCCTGCAACTGGTGAGCAACGCGTTCTACGTTCCGCTAAACACGCGCCTGGCCTTGTTTGCCAAGGAGACGGCGGTCAAGCGCGGCGAGGTGGAACCGAACGTCACCGTCTCCATCCCCTTCCCCGACACGATGAGCGCTCAAGACCTGCAGGATGTCGCCAACGCCGTGCGGCAGGTGTTTGGGCTGACCAAAGTGGCGATCGATTCAACCCAACAGGCCATGGTTCTGCGCGACCGGCTGAGCCGCGTGCGTCCGGCGATGGAGATCGCACGGCAGTTGATGAACGCGCCGTCGGAGGTCTACATCGAGGCGGAACTGGTGAGCGTGGACTGGCAGTCGGACCTCGGCCGCGGTCTGCAACTCCCCACCAGCTTCCCGATCGTGGATTTTGGCTCGAAGGCCGGCCCGTTTCAAACGGTCCCCTCGATTCCCACCGGCTTTACGAATTTCGGGACCTTCGGCGGCGGTACAACGTATATGGGGGTCGGTTTGTCGAATGCGCAGATCCTGGCGTCGCTCACCTCCACTTCGGCAAAAACACTCACCCGGCTCTCGCTGCGCAGCGTGAGCGGGCAGCCGGCCACGATGCACGTCGGCGACAAGTACCCGATCATTCAACAAAGCTACGTCTTGCCGCAGAACGCCCCCAGCGGGACCACCGCCCCCCCGCCAAGCATCAGCTTCGAGGACCTGGGAGTGCTCGTCAAAATCACGCCACACGTCCACGACGCCTCGTCGCTGACGCTGGAGTTCGACGCCGAATACACGCAGCTGACCGGCAACACCTCCGACGGCCTGCCGATCATAACCAGCCGTAAATTCACCATGCCCATCCGCATGAACTTCGGCCAGTCGGTCGTGATCGCCGGACTCGTCCAGAACAATGTCTCGACGTCCAACGCGGGCCTGCCGCTGCTGGCCTGGATCCCCTGGCTGCACTCTGAAACCCAAAACCGCGATACCAGCGAAATCCTTCTGGTTCTCAGCCCGACTCTGTTGAGCCTGCCGCCCGGGGAGTTCCCTGGGCGCGTGGTCTGGACCGGCACCGAGGTCCGCGCATTGCCCCTCGACTTCTGGGACCGGGCCGCGGCCCATGCGCCGGGCTTACCATAAAGGCTTAGGGTTTCTCTTTTCCATGTCGAAAATGCTTGAAGAGATCCGGCAGCAGCCGGATGCACTGGATCGGACGCTGCGCGCTGAATTACGCGGCTTTGACAGTCTGCGGAAGCGCTTTCAGTCGAAGCCGCCGCGACTGGTGGTGCTCGCCGCCCGCGGCACCTCGGACAACGCCGCGCGTTTCGGCCGCTACCTTATCGAGATCACCACGGGCATCCCCGTTTCACTGGCCGCGCTGTCGGTCTGCACGTTGTATCAGCGCGACCTGAAGCTCGACGACGCGCTCCTGGTCGCCATCTCCCAATCCGGGGAATCCACCGATACCAACGTCTTTCTCGAACACGGACGCCAGCGCGGGGCCTTCACTATCGGGATCACGAATGAGAGCGCCAGCAGCATGGCCCGGCTCACCGACCACGTCATTCTGGTCCACGCCGGCCGGGAAAAGAGCGTGGCCGCCACGAAAACCTTCACCGGCCAGTTGTTGTCGATGTACCTGCTGGCGTGGGCGCTCGGCGCTCCTCTGGAGACCGACGACCTGCTGAAAATGCCGGGGTGGGTCGATGCGGCGCTGCGCCTGGAGGCCACCATCCGCACGCGCGCCGAGCGCTTTCGGTTCATGGATCACGCCGTCGTCATCGGCCGCGGCCTGAACTATGCCAACGCCTACGAATGGGCGCTGAAGCTGATGGAAACCTGCTATATCGTCGCCGAACGCTTCTCACAGGCCGACATCCTCCACGGCCCCATTGCCATGGTCGGCGCCGCGTTCCCGACTTTCCTGCTCTGCCCTCCCGGCGTCACCTGGCCGGGGATGAAGGAACTGACTGCCCGCCTCGCCGGCCTGAAAGCCGAACGCGTCACCATCACCGACCGCTCCAATGAGGAGGCGCGATCCCCGTCCGCGCTCATCGTGCCCGCCCGCCTCGCCCATTCGGGTCCTCTGCCGGTGGACGTCTTTACGCCCATCCCGTACATCGTCCCGGCGCAACTTTTCGCCGCGACGCTGGCCGAGGTCAAAGGCTTCGATCCCGACCGGCCACGAGGCCTCAGCAAAGTGACACGGACCCTGTGAAGCGGCCGCTCCATAAGCGCTGCCGGCAGCCTGCGGGGAGGGCGTGTTTCTGGCATAGGATATATCCTTCAGGAGCGCTTTCGCGATAGGATACAGGGTTCCTCGGCGGCTGCCTATGACGCTAACTCTCACCCCACTCGATTACTCGATTCTGCTCATCTACTTCCTTTTTGTCCTGGGCATTGGATGGTTCCTGCGCAAGAGCGTCAGCTCGAGTTCGGACTTCCTCACCTCGGGCCACTCGCTCCCTCTGTGGATCACCAGTCTGGCTTTCCTCGCCGCCAACATGGGCGCGCTGGAAATGATCGGCATGTGCGGCTCCGGCGCCAAGTACGGCATGATGACGTCCCACTTCTATTGGGTGGGCGCGATTCCGGCGATGATCTTCGTCGGCGTCTTCATGATGCCCTTTTACTACGGCAGCAAGGCGCGCTCGGTGCCCGAGTACCTGAAGCTGCGCTTCGACGAAAAGACGCGCGGCTTCAACGCCATCACCTTCGCCGTGATGACCATCCTCAGCTCAGGCATTTCGATGTACGCGCTCGGTATCCTGCTGCAGGGCATCTTCGGCTGGAGCTTCACGCTTTCGGTAATCGCCTCGGCCGCGATCGTGCTCGCCTATACCTACCTGGGCGGGCTGAGCAGCGCGATTTATAACGAGGTGCTGCAGTTTTTCCTCATCGTCGTCGGTTTCTCGCCGCTAACGATTCTGGCTGTCCAGAAAGCCGGCGGCTGGGGTGGTATCAGCAAGACGCTCGGCCCCGTGATGACCCACAGCTGGCGTCACATGGCTCATGCCAAGGACAACCCCATGGGAGTCGAGTTCTTCGGACTCTTCATGGGTCTCGGCTTCGTGCTCAGCTTCGGCTACTGGTGCACGAACTACCTGGTCGTCCAGCGCGCCATGGCCGCGCGCAATATGACCGATGCGCGCAACACGCCCGTGGTCGGCGCGTTCCCCAAAATGCTGATCCCCTTCGTCGTCATCGTGCCCGGTATCGCGGCCATGGCGCTCGCGCAGATGCACCTGGGCTACGACATTCCGCTCAAGCCCGACGGCATCACTCGGGACTACGACAAAGTCTTGTTCAGCCTGATGCGCCAGTTCTACTCGCCGGGCATGCTCGGCGTCGGCCTCACCGCACTGATCGCGTCGTTCATGTCCGGCATGGCCGGCAACGTGACGGCCTTCAATACGGTCTGGACCTACGACATTTACCAGAGCTACATCCGCAAGCACGCGCCTGATTCGCACTACCTGTGGGTCGGCCGCATGGCCACCATTTTCGGCGTCACGCTCTCCATCGGCGCCGCCTTCCTGGCAACGCAGTTCAACAATCTGATGGACTTCCTGCAGCTCATCTTCAGCTTCGTCAACGCGCCGTTGTTCGCGACGTTCTTGCTGGGCATGTTCTGGAAGCGCGCGACCGCGAATGGCGCTTTCGCCGGGCTGGTCTCCGGCACCGCGGCGGCGTCGTGCACCTATGGACTCACCATGGCCGAGGGCAAAGGCGGTTACATCGGCCTGCTGCACGAGTTTCCTTCCTCGATGGCGCAGAACTTCTGGGTGGCCATCGCCGCCTTTTTCACCTGCTTCGCGGTCACAATCGTGGTCAGCTACTGCACCGAACCACGGCCCGTGGCAGAACTGGCCGGACTGGTCTACGGCGTGACCAAGGTCGAGGTGGAAAAAGCAGTGTGGTACCGGCGTCCGCCGGTGCTTGCCGTGATCGCCGGCGTGGCGTGCCTGCTGCTGAATTTGGTGTTCTTCTGAGGCGCGTGGAGAATGGATCTGGGAGGCCCCTATGCTTGATCTGAGAAAACCCGCCGGGCTTTACTTTACGCTCCTGGGCCTGCTGCTGCTAGGCGCCGGACTGCTGCATCCCGGCTACTCGGCGCCGCTGCTGACCGTCAATCTGAACCTGGAATTCGGCGTCTTCTGCATCTGCTTTGGAGGTGTGTTCCTATGGCTCTCCCGCAAGAAGGCGTAAAGACATATCACGCCCCCGGCCGCGTCAACCTCATTGGAGAGCACACGGACTACAACGGCGGATTCGTCCTGCCGGCGGCCATCGGCCTCGGTTGTACCATCCGTGTCAGGCCGCTCTCCGGCGACAAGCTGGTGATCCGATCGCAGCAGATGCCGGATACGTTCGAAGTGGAAATCGCCTCGCTGCCGCGGGCGGAGCCGACCCAGCATTGGAGCGACTACGTGATCGGCGTGGCCAAGGAGATCGTCGCGCTCGGCTTGCCCATCGCTCCGGCCGAGCTGGCAATCGATGCCACCGTGCCCACAGGCAGCGGCTTGAGTTCCTCGGCAGCGTTAGAAGTCGCCACCGCCTTCGCCCTTCTGGCCGGCCGGCCGCTCGACAAACTCCTGATCGCCCGCCTGTGCCAGCGCGCCGAGCGCAACTTCGTCGGCATGCCCTGCGGCATCATGGACCAGTACACGGCAGTGTTCGGCGTGGCCCACCACGCCATTCTGCTCGACTGCCGCGCGCTGACGCACCAGCTCGTGCCGATCCCCGACGGCGTCGAGATCGTCGCCGTCAACTCGATGGTCAAGCACGAGCTCGGCTCCTCGGCCTACCGCCAGCGCGTCGCCGAATGCACCACCGCCCGATCCTACTTCCCGGGCAAGCAGTCCTTGCGTGACGTCACCCTCGCCGAATTGGAACGCGCCGCGGCGCAGATGCCCGAAGTGCCGCTGGCCCGCGCCCGCCACGTGATCCTCGAGTGTTGGCGCGTGCAACAGTTCTACGCCGCCGCGCTAGCCGGCGATCTCGAACGCCTGGGCCAACTCTTCGTCGAGTCGCACCGCTCGCTGCAGCACGACTACCAGGTGAGCTGTGAGGAGCTCGACTATCTGGTCGATACGGCGCTCACCATCCCCGGCGTCTATGGCGCCCGCATGACTGGCGGCGGCTTCGGCGGCTGCACGGTGAACCTCGTCCAACCGGCCGCTCTGGATCGTTTTGAAAAAGAGATCGCGGCCCGCTACCACGACCGCTTCAAGCTCCACCCCACCGTCATCCGCTGCGTGCCCTCCGCCGGCGCCGGTCCGGTGGCTGAATAACAACGCGCCGCTGCACCGAAACGAACAAAGGCCCCGCACCGCTCGACGCGGCCGGGGCCTTTTCTTTGAGGGCCGGTTCAGAGCCCCGAACAATCAGTTGGCGACTTTCTCCGGCACCGCTGGAGGGGCTTTCGGCGCCTTGGGTGCTTTGGGCGCCTTGGCCGCCGGCGTGTTAGGAGCAGCCGGAGCCGCCTCCACCGCCGCAGCGCCCGCCACGGACTTCCGCACCGTTATGTCGCCATGCTCGGTCGCGATCTTGACCTCGGTGGATCCGCCCAGCGCACCCGTCAATTTCGCGGTCCGGTCGTTCCCTTCCTGCTTGAGCCGTTCGTCTTCGAAGTCGTTAGTGATGCCGCCGTGATTGGTCGACGCGTTCAGCGTGCACTTCGGTCCTGCCGGCAGCGCCAGTTCAATGTCGCCCGAGCGCGTATGCACGTCGATGCGCGGTACCGGCAGCTTCGTCTGGTTCACTTCCATATCGCCGTTCTGGCCGTCGATGGTCAGCGAGTCGCTGATGTCGGTCAGCCGGATGTCCTTGGTCTGCGTCTTCAGAAACACCGGGCCGGCCAGGTTCGTCCCGGTCAGCGTCGACAGCCCCAGCGTCATCTCGCCGGGCACCTTCTCCATGCGAATCTCGGTAACGTTGCTCATGAAGCGCACCGGTTTGGCGATCTTGCGCAGCGTCGTTTCGCCCGAGTAGTTCCCGTTGATGGTCACCTGGCCCTGGACGTCTTCGAGTTCGATATCACGCCCGCGGCCTTTCACTTCCACGTCGCCCTGAATGCCCGTCGCCCGGATAATGTCGCTCTTGCGCGTATCGATTCTGAGCCGGCCGGCCAGATTCTGAGCGCGCACGCCGGCATTGTCGCTGTTGACGCTCACCTCGCCGTTGACGTCGCTGATGTCGAAGTCGCCGTATTGCCCGCGCAGTTCCAGCGATGCGCCCTTAGGCACGCTCACTTCCAGATCTGTGGAAACGCGCGTCCGGTCCGCGACGCCGCCCGTCTTCGCCGTGATTGTGACCGTCTCGCCGTTCTTCTGCACGCTAAGCTGGCTCTGGTTGTTCGCCTGGTCGGCGGTCGCCCGGTCCATCGCCCGCACGCTTTTCCGCCCGCTCACTTTCACTTCGGTTGCGTCCACGCCCGTCACCCGCACGTTGCCCCGGGCCATGTCCAACACCACCCGCGGCGTCTTGCCGGTCTCGACATTGCTCGCTGGGACGTCATAGTCGTGGCTCTCGCCGAACATCTCATCCATGCCGAAATGCATCGGGCCGAAATGGTCCCTGACCAGCCGCTCCGTACCCCACACCGCCGAGCCGATCAGCACCAGAACCAGGATCAGCACCCATTCGCCCCCGGTCACGCCGCGTTGCGGCATATCCTTCGCGGCGAAATGCCAATAGCCGATTTCCACCAGCCGCACTCCGCCCCATATGATCAGCAGCACCGGCCAGTACGTTTCGAGCCAATCCATCAGCGGCACGTCCGGCCGGATGTTGCGCAGCAGGAACACTGCGCCAATGAAAATCAGAATCATCGGCCCAATGAACGATCCGCGTTTCATGACCACGACCCTCCCGTCTGCGGGCCCTGCGTCTGGTTGTCACCCGCGTGCAGAGCTGCGCGTTCGCCCAGCTTCAGAGCGCCGAGCAGGATCACCAGAATGGGCCAGCTCTGGCTGAAGCCGAAATACGTGAACCTGTCCAGCAGCAGCAGCGTGCCCAGCGTGATCAACAGCAGCGGGCCGCGCACGGCCCGCACCAGCATGTAGGTCCGGTTCACAGCGCACCTCCCTCGGCCGGAGGAGGAGGCGGTGGCGGCAGGGGCTCGCTCGGACCCGGGTCGGGCTTCGCGCCGCCGCGCATGCGTTCATACAGCATCCACGCGCCCAGCACGATCAGCGCCGCCGGCCAGTACTTGAGGATCTCCTCCAGCCGCAGCAGGTTCAGATTGCTCAACAGGAACAACACGCCCAGCAGAATCAGCAGCACCGGCACCATCGGCAGTTTGCCCGCTTCCGGCCGCAACTGAATCAGCGAGCTGAACTCGTCCACAGATTCGCCCGCCAGCCGCTTGCGCGCCGTGTGATACGCCTCGAACGCCATGTAGAAGTAGAACACCCCGATCAGCATCCCCACCAGCGGCTCCAGACCGCCGGCGCTGCCCGAGCTCACGATCGTGATCAACAGCCCCAGGATCAGCACGTGCACGATGCCCTTGGCGTATTGACCGTTGTAAATCGCGCCCACGCCTGGGATCAGGCCCAGCAGGAACGCCAGCCCCGGCGATGCGCTGGCGTGGTGCGGGGGAGCGCCCGTTGGCCGGGCTGTGGTTGCCTGCCCCGTAGCCGGAACGTGTTCCGCGCAGAAGATCGTCCCCTGTGCCGGACGCGCCTCGTCCTCCGTGAGCGGCTTCCCGCAGACGCGGCAGTAAGCTGTAATCGGTTTCGGATCTGGTGTTGCCGTCGTCATCGTCTTGTCCTCCCGTTCAGGAACTCTTCTTCTCCACCTGCGGCCGCTTTTCAATCGGCTTGTCTACCTGCTTGTCCGGACTCGTCTCCGGATTCGCCACTACCCCCGAGGCCGGCTTCTGCACCGCCTTGCTGTCCGCGGCCTCGTTCATATCGCTGAGAGTCTCCCTGATCTCGTAGACCAGCCGTAAGCTCTCGTAATATTTCCGTGCCTTCTCCCAACTGCGCCAGGCCTTGTCTTCCGCCGCCATCCAGACCTTGGCCGGCTGCAGGTCCGCGGGCTTCAGTTGGCGGATCGGCACCATCCGCCCCAGCATCGCAAACGACAGAATCGTCATCGCCATGCCCATCGCAAACTTGGGCTGCAGCACCGGCTCCAGCCAGCGGCTGATCCATCGCCGCTTGCTCACCCGCACCGGCGCCTGACCGCCCGCGCGCACTTCGAACAGGATCTTGTTCACCAGTGCCGGCGGGACTTCCACATCCGCCACGCGCTCCATGAACTCGAGCGCCGCGCGGCTGTCCGCCACCACCTGCCGGCAGCTCTCGCATTCGTTCAGGTGCAGCTCGACCGTGGCCCGCTCGGCGTCCCTCGCCACGCCGTCGACGTAGTCGCAAATCAGTGCTTCCAGATCGCTGCACTTCATAGCACTACCTTCTGCCTGCGCAGAATCCGCACCAGCTCGGCCCGGCCCCTGTTCAGCCTCGACTTCACCGTGCCCTCGGGCACGTTCAGAGCCCCGGCGATCTCCTTGTACTCCAGCCCTTCCAGGTCGCGCAGAATCACCGTCTCCCGCAACTCCGGTGACAGTCTCACCAGCGCCGCCTGCAGCACTTCGCCCGCCTCGCGCCCCGCCAGCATCGAATCCGTGCGCGACTCGACCGCGGTCCTTTCCTCCAGCATCGGCAACTGATCTTCAATCGAATCCGTCACCCGTTCAGACTTGGTCCGGCGATAGTTGTCAATCAGCAAATTGCGCGTCAATCGCGTCAGCCAGACCGTGAACGAGCCCTCGCCCGCGCGGAAACTCTTCAACGTGCGGAACACCCGCAGGAAAACTTCCTGCGTCAGGTCCTGGGCTTCCTGTTCCCGGGCCGTGAAGCGCAGGCAGATCGAGTACACACGCCGGGTGTGGGTCTTGACAAGATCCTCCCACGCTGCCTCTTCTCCGTGCATGCACCGCTCCACTACCAGGGCGTCCTGATCCAGATCAGACACCGCCGGACGCTCCCAGCCTGACCCAAAGCCGGACATCAGCCGTCGCGGGTCCGTCGTCCACTTGGGGACTCCCGCCACCGGCATCGCCAAACCATGGGTAATCGCTGCCATCGCCGCCGGGCGCTCCTTCCGGAAAGCGATTCCGGCCGCCGGACCATCTCTCGCAGAGGGGCGGGCCACCGTTTCTTGCCTTCCACCCTGAGAAACGACGAATTATCATAAGAAGTTCGCGTAAAGTGCCGGGCTGGCAATTGATCTACATAATTCTATGCCATCGCGGCCCGGTTTGGAGGGGCCACGCGGCTCTTTGAAGACTTGGCGACGGGAGGTGGCCGCCATCGGTAAGTCGCGCATCCGCATCGCTATCCCGCCCGCCGCCGGCGACGCCGCAGCAACGTCCGCCGGATGGCAGCCACCCGGCTCTGCCTCGCAACAAGTCGCGGCAGGTGCCTCGGACCACCTTTCCCGGTTGATATACTTCTTTTGTCGAAGTTTTCCTGCACGGCCCTGCCGCGATGCTGCCCAGGGTTCGTCTGTGAGTCATTTGTTCGTTCCAGGCGTCTAAGCATAAGGGAGACCTCTTGAATTGTCCATTTTGTGCCTTTAAGGAAGACCGGGTGATCGACAGCCGCGAGAGCAAGGAAGGCGACGTCATCCGGCGGCGCAGGGAATGCCTGCAGTGCCTTCGTCGATTTACTACATATGAGAGAATTGACGAAATCCCCTATATGGTCGTCAAGAAGGACGGGCGCCGCGAGAAGTTCGATCGCCAGAAGGTCTTGAGCGGGCTCCTCAAGGCTTGTGAAAAACGTCCCGTCAGCATGTCGAAACTCGCCGAACTAGTCGATGAGGTGGAAGGGATGCTGGCGGATAAGGCGGAACGGGAGGTCGGCACGACTGAAATCGGCGAGTTTCTGATGCGTCGCCTGGCCGGGCTGGACAAGATCGCCTACGTCCGGTTCGCTTCGGTGTACCGAGATTTCCAGGACGTCGAGGCCTTTTTCAATGAGCTCAAGGATATGATGAAAATGAAGGGGAGATAGGAATAAGCTGTTTATCATCAGTAGCTTAGCAAGATTTGCCATATAGCCTGGAACGAACCTCGCCGCCGCGCATCCAATTTATTGAGTCTTAACAATGCGACGGGAAGTATGTTATGCTCATTCGGAGCGTCTTTCCATCCAGCATTTTGCCCCTGCCTCAATCGGTGAAATGTTTGCCCGGCTGTTGCATCGGGAAGGGATAAGGCTATCTCGACTGGCTGACAGCGCATGGGGAGTGCTCCCCGTCCGCTCGTGCCTGGACCGGTCGCGTTTCACGCTGAGCGACTGTTGATCAAGAAGGCCTATCCCTGGTCCGGGAGGTGATTTACTAGTGGATCAATTCGAAGATCAATTTCTTACAGATGCGCCGGATGGCCTCGCCATTGCGTTCGACGAGGATGCTAATTTCTTCCATCCCGAGGACGTGCAGGAAGAAGACCTGCACGCTACGCAAGTTGTTGAGGAGTCGATCTATACCGATGACCCCGTGCGCGTGTATCTGCGCGAGATGGGCGCCGTTCCGCTGTTGACCCGCGAAGGTGAAGTCGACCTCGCCAGGAAAATGGAGCGCGGCAAGCTGCGCATGCAGAAGGCTATCAGCCGCTCCGCGCTGGTGCAATTGCATATCTCCGAACTGGCCGATCAGATTCGTCGCCAGGAGGTGGATCTGGAAGACTGGGTCGATCTCGGCGACGTCGAGGAAGGGACCCCCGCTTTCGACAAGCGGCTCAGCGACTTACAGGAGCAGTTCGCTTCCTTCGGCGAGGTGCACCGGAGCCTGAAGAGGGCCCAGGAAAAGGCCGAAGCGACACCCGCCTCCAATAAGAAAATCCGCCGCAAGGCGCAGCTTAAGTTCTACCGCGCCGCTGTGCAAACCTCGTTGGCCATCCGCCGCTTCCCCTGGCAGACGCCCAAGTGGCGCTATTTCTCCATCTCCATCGAAAAGGTGCTCGATGAGATGGCCCACATCGAGGCCGAGGTCCGCCGCCTGGAGCTGCGCAAGGACGACCATCAGGGCCGCATTCGCGAATTGAAGCGTGAGATTCGTCGCCGCGAAGCCACGGCTGCGGCTAGCCTCGCCGACCTCCGCCATACGCTGCAGGTCATACGTCACGGCGAGCAAGAGGCCGAACGGGCCAAGAAGGATCTTGTCGAGGCCAACCTCCGGCTGGTCGTCTCGGTAGCCAAAAAGTACGTCAACCGTGGATTGCATCTTCTTGATTTAATTCAGGAAGGCAACATCGGCCTGATGCGCGCCGCGGATAAGTTCGAATACCGCCGCGGGTACAAGTTCTCGACCTACGCCACCTGGTGGATCCGCCAGGCCATCACGCGCGCCATCGCCGACCAGTCGCGCACCATCCGCATCCCGGTCCATATGAACGAGTCGATGAACAAGTTCCTGCGGGCCACGCGCGAGTTGGAAAAAGAGCTCGGCCGATCTCCTACAAATGAGGAAATCAGCCGCCGCATGGACATCCCGGTGGAGAAGGTCCAGAAGCTGAAGACCATCTCCCGCGACCCCGTTTCGCTCGAAACGCCGGTCGGCCGCGATGGCGAATCGGCTCTCGGCGATCTGATTGAGGACCGCTGGGTGGCCTCGCCCGTTGATTCGGTCATCGACTCGAACATTCGCGAGGAGACGGCGGCCATCCTCAAGACACTTTCGCCAAAAGAAGAAAAAGTCATCCGCCTGCGCTTCGGCATCGGTTGCGACCGCGAGCACACTCTTGAGGAGATTGGCCAGCAATTCGATGTCACACGCGAGCGCATCCGCCAGATCGAGGCTAAGGCACTGCGCCAACTGCGCTCGCCTGAGCGCGCCCGGCACCTCAGGGCGTTGCTCGCAGCACGCTGATCTTACAGATGTAAAATAGTGGGCCGGGGCGACTGCCTCGGCCCTTTTGCTTTTGGTCCCCATCCCGAAGGATGGCGCATCATTCGTCCGCGCGAACCGTGGAGTTCACCGTGCGCCGACCATGCAAACACCGTGCGCGGACCACGTCTTCACCGTGCTCTTGCGGTGATTCCACGGTGAACTCACGGTGTTTCTACGGTGTTTTCACGGTGCGCGCAGGCCTCATTTCGCGGGTTTTCCGGCCTGCGAGACGAGCGCGCGCAGCTCATCGAGGGCTGCCTTCATCTCCGGCAAACGGCCTTGCAGAGCCAGGATCTCGAGGTATTGCTTGAGCGGCCGCGCCGGCACGCCCCAATAAGTCTGCCCGCCGCCGGGCAGGATCTTGCCGGGCAGCACGCCCGATTTCGAGCCCAGGATAGCGCCGCTCTTGATGCGCACGTTATCGCCGATGCCGACTTGGCCGCCGATGACGCACCAGTCTTCGATCACCGAGCCGCCGCCCACGCCGGTTTGCGCCACGATCAGAACATGGCGGCCGATCCGGCAGTTGTGGCCGATGTGCACCATGTCGTCGAACTTCGTGCCGTCGCCGATTTCGGTGGCGCCGAGCGCGGCTCGATCCACCGTGCAGTTCGCGCCTAGTTCGACGTCGTCACCCAGGACTACACGCCCGATTTGCGGAAATTTTTCGTAGCCTTGCGGTGTTCGGTTGAAGCCGAAACCGTCCGCGCCGAGCACGACGCCGGAGTGCAGGATCGCGCGCGCGCCGACGGAGGTGAGTGGATACACGTTCACGCGGGCATGTAGCGTCGAGTCCGCGCCGATGCGTGCGCCGGCGCCGATGAAACAATGCGCGCCAATGGCGGTCCGGTCGCCGATCGCGGCCTCTTCCGAAATGACGGCGAAGGGTCCGATCGAGACGTCCTGCCCGACCATGGCCGTCGCCGCGACCAGCGCGCTGGGGTGGATGCCGGGCTGGGGCCGTGACGGTGGATGCAGGCGCGCGACCACGCGGGCGAACGCGGCCCGCGGGTCGCCGGCGCGGATAATGGTCCGGACCTCGGCGTTGTCAAAGTCCGCGGGGACGATGAGGCAACCCGCGTGCGAGGCGGCGGCCTCGCGGCCGGCCTTGCGTAGCAGCACGAAGGCGATGTCGGCGGGGCCGGCGGTGTCGAGCGGAGCGGCCTGGAGGATGTTCAATCCGCCGTCTCCCTCGACGGGAAGGCCCAACCCGTGCGCGATTTCAGATACTTTCATGGCGTTGTTTGTACGATAGGGCTTGTACGATAGAAGTTTATGCCAGTTGACGCGTCGGCCTACATCGCCCCCACGGCGCGCGTCCATCCCGAGGCGCGCATCGGACCCCAATGCCGTATCGGCGAGTACTCGGTAATCGAGCAGGACGTCGTGCTCGGCAGGGGCTGCGTGCTTGAGCCATACGTGTACGTGAAGCGCTGGACGACGCTCGGCGTGCACAACGAAATCTCGGCCGGCACCGTGCTCGGCACCGATCCTCTCGACAAGAACTTCACCGGCGAACGCAGCTACCTGCGCATCGGCAACCGCAACCGGATTCGCGAACATTACACCATCTCGCGCGGCACTGCGCCGGAGTCGGAGACCGTCCTGGGCGACGGCAACTACATCATGACCTCGGGCCACATCGCGCACAATTGCCGCATCGGGTCGAACACGGTGCTGGCCAGTTGCACGCTGGTTTCGGGCTACGTCGAAATCGAGGACCAGGCGTTTATCTCCGGCGAGATCGCGATCCACCAGTTCTGCCGGATCGGGCGGCTGGCGATGATCGCCGGCGGCGTGCGCGTGAACCTGGACGCGCCGCCCTTCTTCCTCTACGGCGGGCTGTACATCCAGCCCGACGGGCTGAACAAGGTCGGGCTGCGGCGCGCGGGATTCTCTCCGGAGCAGATGCGCGTCCTCAAGCAGGCGTACCAGTTGCTCTACCGCTCCGGGCTGAAACTGGCCGACGCGCTGGCGCGCATTGAGCGCGAGATTCCGGACGAGAACACGCTGCACCTGGTCGAGTTCATCCGCGCCAGCAAGCGCGGCATCGCGCGCGATTCGGGGCACGGCAAAGCAGCGCCGGAAGAGGGCGGCGCGCCCGTTCTGTGAAGGCTCCCGCACCGCCTGCAATGGCTGCGTGGGCAGCCCCAGGCCGCTACGCTGTAGCGGCCTCGCCTTGCAAGTTATTCATTTTAAGCAACTTAAAAATGACAGGCCGCTACTAATAGCGGGTTGCCTCCTTGGAAGGCCCTTCCAAGCCCGGCGCTTTCGCAGCGTCCAAAGCCTCGCATGGTTGCCCGCCGCGGCCCGGAAACAGCGCCCGTTGCGGGGCGCGTAGGGCGCGGAAAATCTACTCGTAGCGCAGCGTTTCGACGGGCATCAGGCGCGTGGCCGAGCGCGCGGGGTAAAGCGTTGCCAGGAAGCTGACCACGAGCGCCGCGGCCGAGATCCAGAGCGCGTCGGCGAAGTGCGGTTGGAAGGGCACGTAGCTGATTGAGTAGATCTCCTCGTCCAGAGCGATCCAACGGTAATGATCGGCCAGGAAACTCAAACCGTAGCCCGAGACCAGGCCCAGGAGCACGCCGCACAGGCCGATCAGCAGTCCCTGGGCGATGAAGATGCGGGCAATCTGAGCCGGCTTGGCGCCGAGCGCGATCAGCACCGCGATATCGCGCCGCTTCTCCATCACCGACATCACCAGCGCGGTGAAAATGTTGAGAGCGGCCACGAGCTGAATCAGGCTGATGGTGATGGTGGAGACCGTGCGCTCCAGACGCAGGGCGCTGAGCAACTGGCGGTTCTGCTCCATCCAATGTGTCGCGCCGAGCTTGTCGCGGCGGCCGGCGTTGAGCAACGTCTCGGCGGCGCGCGCCACCGCGGGGGCGTCATAAACGTCGGCCACGCGCAGTTCGAGAGCGTTGACGACATCGCCGGTAGAGAAGAGGCGCTGCGCTTCTTCCAAAGAAACGAAGGCGAACTGGTTGTCCAGGTCGTAGAAGCCGGATTCAAAAATGGCGGCGACGCGGAATTGGGATTCGCCGGAACGAACGCCGAAGGGCGTGAGCTCGCCCTGCGGGCTGAGGACGCGCAGGACCGCGCCGGGCAGCATGCCGGTGCGCTCGGCGAGGTGCGAACCGAGGACGATGGCGGGCAGGCCGCGTAGGCCGCCGCGCATTCCGTCGAGCGAGCCCTTCGTGATGCTGCGGCGCAATTGCGTCAGAACGGCGGCGTCGATGGGCACGCCCTTGAGAGTGGCCTCGGCCGACTGCATCGGCCCGGAGGCGAAGACCTTGCCGTAGAGTGCCGGCTCGGCTGAGGTGACGCCGGGCAAACGGCGCAGTTGGGCGCACAGCGAACGCCAGTCGGCGATGCCGGAGGAGGGCTCTTTTTCGAGAATCGTGACGTGCGGCGTTGCGCCGAGCAGGTTGGTTTCGAGGCTCGAACGGAAGCCGTTGTTCACGGCCAGCGCGATCACCAGCGCCATCACGCCGGCAGCGACGCCGACGACGGAAATGACGGTGATCAGCGAGATGACTGTCTGGCGCCGTTTGGCCTTGAGATAGCGCGCGGCGACGAAAAGCTCGAAAGCCTCCAGCATGCGCGGCGCCTTACTCCCGCCCGTCGTGGGCCGTGGCTGCGCGCAGCATATCGGCAATGCCGATGGGCCCTTCGGGGCGCAGCAGCGGGAACAGGATGACGTCGCGGATGGACTTCGAGTTGGTCATGAGCATCACCAGGCGGTCGATGCCCAGACCCTCGCCGGCGGTGGGCGGCAGGCCGTAGCACAGCGCGCGCAGGTAGTCTTCATCCATCTGGTGCGCCTCCTCGTCGCCGCGCTCGCGCATGGCGAGCTGCATCTCAAAGCGGCGGCGCTGCTCGTTGGGATCGTTCAGCTCGGTGAAGGCGTTGCCGATTTCCATGCCGGCGGCGAAGACCTCGAAGCGGTCGGTCATGGAAGGATCGTCGGGGTTCTGCTTGGCCAGCGGCGAGACCTCGACTGGGTATTCATAGATGATCGTCGGCTGGAACAAATGCTCCTCGACGTGGCGTTCAAACAGGTCGACCAGCTTCTCGCCGGGACTCGGCCGGTTGCTGTGCAGGGCCAGCCAGGCGGGGTCGCGGACCTGGTCCAGCGAGGGCCGGTCGGGCGCGGGCCAGAACTCGACCAGAGCCTCGCGAATGGTATAGCGGCGCACGTTGCCGAAGTCGAGCTGCTGGCCCTGGTATTCGACAACCGTGGCGCCAGTGGCGTCGATGGCGAGCTGCTTCAGAAGTTCGCAGGTGAGGTCCATCAGACCGCGGTAGTCGGTATAGGCCTGGTAGAACTCGAGCATCGTGAACTCGGGATTGTGGCGCGTGGAGACGCCCTCATTGCGGAAGTTGCGGTTGATCTCGAAGACGCGATCCATGCCGCCGGCGACCAGGCGTTTCAGATACAACTCGGGCGCGATGCGGAGATAGAGATCGATATCGAGAGCGTTGTGATGGGTTACGAAGGGCCGGGCCGCCGCGCCGCCGTAGAGCGACTGCATCATCGGCGTTTCGACTTCGATGAAGCCGCGCGATTCGAGTTGCCGCCGCAGCGAGCCGACGATGCGGGCGCGCGCGGCGAAGACCGTGAGCACCTCGGGATTGGCGATCAGGTCGAGGTAGCGCTGGCGGTAGCGCAGCTCGACGTCTTCGAGGCCGTGGTACTTTTCGGGGATCCCGAGCAGGTTCTTCGACAAGAAGACGAGCTGGTCGACGTGCACCGACAATTCACCGGTGCGCGTGCGGAACAGGTAGCCCTCGACACCGATGACGTCGCCGAGGTCGAGCAACTGGTAGAGCTGGAAGCCGGCCTCCGAGAGGGCGTCCTTCTTGACGTAGACCTGGAGCTTCGCGCCGCCCTGCTGCAGGTGCATGAAGCCGGCCTTGCCCATGCGGCGGATGGTCAGTATACGGCCGGGCAGGCGCACCGGCACGCGCGCGGCGTCGAGTTCCTCGGCGGTTTTGGCGCCATACTCGGCCCACACCTGAGGCACCGTGTGGGTGAAGTCGAAGCGCTGCCCGTAGGGCCGCGCGCCCAGCGCTTCGATCTCGCGGATGCGCGCGAAGCGCTGTTCAAACTGCTCCTGCTCGAGGGACAAGAAGAGACTCCTTTGAAAACATCATTATAATTTCTGAGTGGACTCCCTCTCCATTGTCGTCCCGGCGTACAACGAAGGGCGGCGGCTGCCGGCTACGCTGGAGACGCTGTGCGCATATCTCGAGAGTAGCCCGATGCGGACAAAAGAGATCGTGGTGGTGGACGACGGCTCGTCCGATCGAACCGCGGAGATCGTGCGGGAGTGGGGCGCGCGCAACCCGCTGGTCCGACTGCTGCAGAATCCGGGCAATTGCGGGAAAGGCTATGCAGTGCGGGCGGGATTCGGTGTGGCGCGCTGCGAGTGGGTGTTGCTTACCGATGCCGACCTCTCGACGCCGATCGAGGATTTGTCGCGGTTAATGGCGGCGATCGCGCGCAGCGGGGCGGACGGCGCCATCGGGTCGCGCGCGCTGGACCGCAAGCTCGTGGGCAAGCGGCAATCGCTGGGGCGCGAGATCAGCGGCCGCGTGTTCAACCTGTTCGTGCGCCTCGTGACGGGATTGCCGTATCGCGACACGCAGTGCGGGTTCAAACTGTTCCGCCGAGGGGTGGCCCAGACGCTGGCCGCGCGGCAGCGGCTCGAGGGCTTCGGTTTCGACGTCGAGATCCTGTTCATCGCGCGGCAGCTGGGTTACCAGATCGAGGAAGTCGCGGTGCGATGGTACAACGCCGAGGGCACGAAGGTCAGTCTCTTGAAAGGCCTGGCCGCTTTCGGCGATCCATGCCGCGTGCGCTGGAACGATCTGCGCGGGCGCTACCGCCAGCGAAGCTGACGCGCGCCACGGCCCGCTGCGATCCGGACCGTTCGGTCCTCAAATCGATAGAATAAAAACATGCGCACTCCTCTATTAGCCGGCAATTGGAAGATGTACAAGACGCCGGCGGAAACTACCGCATTCTTCGAGAAGTTCCTGCCGCTGGTGGCGCAGTCCACGCACGCGGAGATCCTGATTTGCCCGCCGTTCGTGGACATCGCCGCGGCCGTTGCCGCCGCGAGTGGATCGCGCGTAGCCGTCGGTGCGCAGAACTGCGAGTACCGCAAGGAAGGGGCCTACACAGGCGAGGTTTCGCCGGCGATGTTGAAGGCCGCGGGCTGCGCGTTTGTCATCATCGGCCACAGCGAGCGCCGGCAGTATTACGGCGAAACCGACGCGACTGTGCTGCTCAAGACGAAGGCCGCGCTGGCGAACGGCGTGAAGCCCATCGTGTGCGTCGGCGAGCTGCTGGCGGAGCGTGAAGCGAACAAGACCAGCGAGGTACTGGCGACACAGTTCAGCGGAGGCATCGGTGGTCTCAGCGCGGAGGAGTTCGCGCAGATCGTGATCGCCTATGAGCCGGTGTGGGCCATCGGAACCGGCAAGGTCGCCACGCCGGAGATCGCCGAAGACGCGCACAAGCAGATTCGCGCCCTGGCGGCGGCCAAGTTCGGCGCCGAGGCGGCCGCGAAGGTGCGCATCCTCTACGGCGGTAGCGTGAAGCCGGACAACGTGAAAGGCCTGATGGCACAGCCGGACATCGATGGCGGGCTGGTGGGCGGGGCCGCGCTGGACGCTGTCAGCTTCGCGGGCATCGTTAATTTTTAAGACTGATTTCTAGGACTTCTTCACGGGCGGTGCGGGGCCTTTGCCCGGCAGGCCGATGGGGTTCTCGTGCACTCGCTCGGGCGTGTCGCCCTTGAGACCGCTGGCGAGCGAGACCATCTTCTCGCCGAACCGGTCGCGGATGCGGTCGGCGGCATCCATGGCGCGTTGCGCGCGCTCATGGTGCTCGGCATTTAGCAGGTCGAGCTGGCCAGGGCCGTTTTCAAAACCAGTGACACCGGCGCCGAGCAGGCGGACGTGCGCGCCGCGTTTCCAGTTCTCATGGAAGAGCTCGCGCAAGGCCAGGATCAAATCGTGGTCGAGCTGCGTGGCGTGCTCGAGGGTGCGGGCGCGCGTGAGCGTCGTGAAGTCCTTGTAGCGCAGCTTCAGATGGACCGTGCGGGCGTGGAAGCGGTGCTCGCGCAAGCGCCGGGCGACCTTCTCCGTCAGGTGCGTGAGCGTCGTCTCGAGCAGGTCAAGGTCGGCGGTGTCCTGGGAAAAGGTGTGCTCGTGGCTGATGGATTTGGGGTCCTCGTGCTCGCCGATTTCGCCGTCAAACCAGGCGCCGGCGTCCACGCCACGTGCCTTGCCGGCCAGCGCCAGGCCCCACATCCCGAAGCGCCGCCGTAGGAATTCCTCGTCCAGACGAGCCAGATCGCCGACCCGCTGGATGCCGATCTCGTTCAACCTCTGTTCCATCACCTTGCCGACGCCGGGCAGCCTGCGGACGTCCAGAGGAGCCAGGAACTGCGATTCCAGACCGGCCTGGATCCACAGAATCCCGTTCGGCTTGGCCTGGTCGGAGGCGACCTTGGAGACCAGGCGCGAGGCGGAGATGCCGATGGAGCAATTCAGGCCCGTCGCGAGCTTCATGCGTTGGTGCAGCGCGTGAGCCGCCGCGAGCGGGACCCCAAGCAGCCGCGCGGTTCCGGTGAGGTCCAGGTAGGCCTCGTCCACTGACGCCATTTCGACCAGCGGAGAGAACTCCTGCAGAACGGCGTGCACCTTGTGGGAGTAATCGCGATACCAATCGGGGTGGCCGTCGAGGAAGATGGCGTGCGGACAAAGCTGGGCCGCCATGCGCAGAGGCAGGGCGGAGTGCACGCCGTGTTTGCGGGCGGCGTAACTGGCGGCCGAGACGACGCCGCGCTGGTCCTTCTGTCCGCCGACCACGACGGCTTTGCCTTTCAGACTCGGATCGAAGAGCTCCTCGACCGAGACGAAGAAGGCGTCCATGTCGACGTGGAAGATGGTTCTCAGGGGCTCCATTGCGCCTTCACGACTCGCGGCAGGCCGGCGAGGTCCGGGGTGACGGAGCACTCTCTCCAGCCCGGGCCAAGCAGGCCTGAAACGGACTCGGCTTGCGTGGCTCCGATCTCCAGCATGAGCCAGCCGCCGGGCCGCAGCAAGCGGGCGGCGTCGGGGATCAGGCGGCGGTAGACCGCGAGGCCGTCGGGGCCGCCGTCGAGGGCGGCGCGGGGTTCCCATTCGCGCACCTCGCGCTGCAGCGCGTCGATTTCGGCGGTGGCGATGTA